>Ga0209589_1009184_pt1 | contig 15046 bp, 11 predicted proteins | sample CowpeawhiteBW_FD_187525 | JGI IMG/M metagenome (GOLD analysis project Ga0209589, IMG submission 187525) | Root nodule microbial communities of legume samples collected from California USA - Cow pea white BW (SPAdes) (version 2) | ecosystem: Host-associated > Plants > Roots > Nodule | place: USA... | reverse complement strand
AGTTAGAATCAGTATTGTACAAGAAAAATCTGGTGTTTCTCGAAAAATCAAAGTGATAATCGATTATCACTTAGAATAATCGATTATCCTGAGCTGAACCATTTTTTCAAGAAAACACTGGAATAATTGATTATTACCTCTGATAATCGATTATCTGCTTAAAAATTTGTTTTTCATAAACTACACTGAAATAATCGATTATCACTAGTGATAATCAATTATCCTGGTCAGTTGGGCGCGACTGTTCAGCTTTTTGACCTAATTTCTGGAACCCCTATTTAAGGAACCTCAGAGTTACTTATCATTTACCTTTTTGAGAAGCTAGAGTACTAGTGCTGTGACTGCAAGAGAGTTCTCTGAGTGTTCTCAATTGAAGCTTTGAAAAACCTAGTGTGGGTAGAGCGATAACTCTTCCTGAGAGGAGTTATAGGAGATTGAGTGCTGTTGTTGTTGCTAGGAAAGCTAAGGTCAAGGTTCTCTGTGATTCAGAGAAAGGTGTTCATCTCTTGTGTGATTCAAGAGAGGTGTTTTCTTTCCTTACACTCTTAATATATGATTGTAAATCTATTACTTGTTAAGTGATTTAGTAATCTCGTTTTTAAGAGATTAACAACTGGACGTAGGGTCTTTTGATCCGAACCAGTATAAATACTTGTGTTCAATCTTCTTCTCTATCTCTTTATTTCAATTATTGTGTTATAAAGAAATTATTTATTGATCTAATTGATAAATTTTGGAAAAATTTTAAAGTATTAATTTTATTATTTAAAAACCAATTCACCCCCTCTTGGTTTTGTCCGCACGCTCAAAGATACCAACAATAATCACTATATTTGAAGAATTGAGATGATAATGCAGATGCTTTTGGCATGGAGTAGATCAATGAGAGGCTGGAGTAAACTCGGGAGATTTTATAATTTATTTAGTTGTGTTAAATTAGATACTAAAAATTATGTAATTTTTTTTATCCACAAATGTTATTGGGAGTTTTTGACAAAGTGAAATTTTGAACTATGTAATTTAAATCAAATTAAAAGTTTTTATTAGTACATTTTCAATGATATTTCCTTTTTCGCTAAACGCGATAACTTTTTTTATTTTCCGTGACATCCCAAAGTTGGGGTGTTACACCAGGTGCCTATGGTCTTGTGTTATGAGTTGTGTGGCACATGTGTGCACACCTTCAACCTTTTTTATTTCCCACACTTGGTCCCTTGTATGTAATATTGCCTGGCATTTCCAAGGACACACCTGTTTTACACATTGCACCCTCAACCTTGTTGTGTTTGCGTGTGTGGTTTTGTAGGCGCAATGGTTTGTTATGTGGTACCTGTTTAAAGCATCTAGAAGTTGTTCCTTTGTTTGGAACCTCATTCCTTGGGTCAGTGTACCAACATCATGCTCAAAGTTGTTATATAACATTTTGTGGTGGTCATATGCATTTGGGAATTCCTGGTGTGAGGTTTGGCTGTATTCTTCATATAATTCGAAGTGTAGTGGTGGGTTATAGGGGACATGTGTACGAGGCTGTTGTTGTTGTAAGGGGAAGACATCTAAGTTTTGGTCATGGTCATCAGGTTGATCAAATAGTATTTCATCCTCATCCTCACTAAACGGGTCTAAGGACGTTGTACGTAGACTTAGATTTTGAACTTCTACATTAGTTAGAGGAGAGAATGTTTGGGTGTCATGATATACGGGTGATTGAAAAAATATATGAGGTAGACGGACCGATTAGTAGTTCGGTATATGACTGTATATCATGCCCCCATTCCCCTGGATAGGTAATGTTAAGGTCAAATGGTTCTTGTGTGGCTTGGGTGTTTGGTTGTGGATCATGTACATGAAAATGTGTTAAAGAATTTGGTTGTGAAGGTATGGTACCTGAGTTGTAGGTGGTGCAGAGTTCAATAGATGTAACAGTTGGGGTGACTTGTATCATTTCGAAAGCCTCATCCAAGTCGTCGTCATCTTAAATCTGAGTAGCTGTGTATGTGACATGTTGGCCACACACTTAGTAGGAAACTTGAAGTGTATCAATGGAACTCCATCCCTTCCATCTCTGTTTGCCTTATCCATTATGTGTGAATAAGTTTAGACAACTCGAAACCTCTATGGATGCGGATCATGATTGTATTTGTAGATGCAAAAGAGACACCAGTTTGAGGGTCACTGACGATTTCTCCATCGTCGTACACGCAAACAAACATTGATTCTTCCATTTGAGCTTGTAGTTGAACATGACTTTTGAATTGAGTTTTCAAAGTAAGGAGAAATTGCAAAATTGAATTTGTGAGTTTAGAATGTGATGGTGAAAGTAGTTTTTTATACTACAAATTAAAGTTATAATGTGAGTGGCACATGTTCTTATGTACCCATGTGACTGGCACGACCTCTAATGTACTCATGTGACTTGCACGACTTATTATGTTCCCATGTGACTGACATGACCTCTTATGTACCCATTTGAATGGCAAGATCTCTTATGAACCCATGTGACTTGACTACATTTTAGGTGATCATGCTAGTAGCAGTACATGTTAGGTTTTCATGTCAAATGAATAAAATCTTACGTGTTTATGTATCACGCAATGAACATTACCATTCAACCACCCCTCATTAAACAAATTAAAATGCATTCAAATTAAAATTTGCATACACATCGATGAAGCAGAAGTTCATAAATAAAAGTAAATACTATAAAGAAGAAAATATAAACCTCAATCTAAGTTGAAGAACATGTTGAAGTTATTGGAAAATTCAAAATAAACATCATCAAGGGTTGCATTCTGATGCCTTGTTGTACTAAAGGCCATTATCTCAACTGGAAGATGGCATACTTTTGTTATTCCCATATAAAAAATGGACTCAACGTTGTCATCTCCAATCATCATACAAGATCTATAATGTGTAATGTCGCCAGATATGAAGATTGGTAACCTGTAATGTAAGTCTACTTCGTATTCGTGTAACATCGAACTGTTGAAGTGGTTCAAGATTGCCTACTTAAGTTGGGACAAACTCATAGTATTTGTTATGGTCATCCATGCCATGTTGGAGCTAATGTATTTATCAGAATAGTAACCTTCAACATAGATGCTGCCATTGAAGTACACCAACACAATAAATGTTGTAGATGTCATTAGGGGTAAGAGTGATATGACACTGACTTAATTAGATGGATCAAGCAATTGATGAAGGCCATTATTTATAGGCTGAATGGCTCAGCGTGGGATACATCAATGACAATTTTTGTTTGTTTAGGTTAAGGGTTCAGATTCAAAGTTGAATAAGTGAATCCACTTTTCAAAATAATCCAAAATATTTTCTTAGTGGTCTGTGCTTTAGTCATTGTCATTGTGTCTACTAGCTTCAATTATGTGTCATGTGATATGTCATATTAAAATTAAAGGCACCACTGCCCGTGACTAACAGGCTTTAGTCATTGTCATTGTGTCTAGCAACTTTAATTATGTGGCATGTGATATGTCAGGTTCAAATTAAAGGCACCACTACCTATGACTAGCAGACTTTAGTCATTGTCATTATGTCTAGCAGCTTTAATTATGTGGCATGTGATATGTTAGGTTCAAATTAAAGGCACCAGTGCCCATGACTAGCAGGCTTTAGTCATTGTCATTATGTCTACCAGCTTTAATTATGTGGCATGTGATATGTTAGGTTCAAATTAAAGGCACCACTGCCATGACTAGTAGACTTTAGTCATTGTCATTTATGTCTAGCAGCTTTAATTATGTGGCATGTGATATGTTAGGTTCAAATTAAAGGCACCACTACCCACGAGTAGCAGACTTTAGTCATTGTCATCACGTGACATCAACTTCAATAGTTTCATTCAAAATAAAGTCCTAGAGGTAGACGGTCACAGTTGATATACACACTGCACGTGGAATGCCAATCAGGCTTTATTTAAGTTTACCACGTCAACAAAGGCGCTTATAAATTATTATTTCATTTCAGTTCACAACCATAGTTGGCTATTAGCAAAACAAGGAAGGTGATCCATCACGAAAATAACATCCACAATAGTTTTCTAGTTGTTGTTAACTACGAAGGTCGCATAAATTATGCTTTTTATCTGTTAACTATTGAATTTATAGATGTTGAAGGAAGAAATTGCAAGCTATCGTTGCTGTAGTCAGGGAAGAAGGGTAAAAGATGTATGGTTTCACAAGCCTATGTTAGGATGATGGGACTAGTATGAAACAGTTCAACTTGTTATGGATGACGATGTTCGCGACATGGTTGCCTTCTTCCTTCCACTCCCACGTGATCTTCCAATGAAGCTTTTAGTAACCTTACATCCTTCTGAATGTGACAATTTGGATGCAACAAACTCAATTGCAGACAATAATGTCGATGACTAAACCTTAGTTCTTGATGTGTTTAGGGAAGTTTAAATAAGTTGTTTACTTTTATTTATGATTATTAGTAAATTTCCATCAATGAGTTAAGTGTGTGCGATGTAACAAAGTTCTTGTGTTAAATTGAACTTTTCTTTAAGTACTAAGTACTTATTATGTGGGCACTTTATTTGCACCTGAATAATTTTTTTAGTCTCTGAAACTTATGTCATTGGCTTGACTGCATGAAATACTATAGAATTAGGTTTATATATGATTTGTATGAAATCATTAAGACAACAAATAAAATCCAAAAAGTCATGATCTTGACTTCATTTTTCAGCCTTCTTACTACTAAGTACCTATTTTGTGGGCAATTTATCTGCACCTAAATAATTTTTTTAGTCTCCGAAACTTATGCCATTGGCTTTATTGCATGAAATACTATAGAATTAAGTTTATATAACATTTTTATCAAATCAATAAGACAAAATATAAAATCCAAAAAGTCATGATCTTGACTTCATTTTTCAGCATTTTAAACTACTAAGTACCTGTTTTGTGGGCACTTTATCTGAACTTGAATTTTATTTTTTTTGTATTTTAAACATGTCATTGGCTTTATTGCATGAAATACTATAGAATTGAGTTTATATATGACTTCTATGAAATTATTAAGACAACAAATAAAATCCAAAAAGTTCAAATCTTGATTTCGTTTTTTAGCCTTTTTTTACTACTAAGTACTTATTTTGTGGGAAAAAACTCCATTGCACCTTCCCACATAATTGCATATTGCTCGTCACATGTTTGTTATTGCTGTTGTATCATGTTTTTTTTAAGACTAACTCCAATGAAGTATTTTGTTGTTGATAAGGATGCAATGTAATCTTTTATCCATATTGTCAACATAAAACATCTTGTCTATAAGTTACAAAAGTGTCCACAATTTCTACAAAAAATCCAACACAACTTCCCACTTATTTCCACATAGCTCCTAACATATGAGTCAGTGGTGGTGCCATATATTTTTCCATTAGGACTGATATCAATTGACTTTATTTTTTTTTATAAAGACCCCAATTAATTTTTTTTCCATATTGGGTACAAAGAACATGGTCATTCATAATTTGCAAACTGTGAATAATGTGTACAAAAACCCTAACCCAACTCCCCAGTTATTTGGACATTGGTCCCCAAATTAGTATGAGTGTTGTTGTGTTTTTTTGTGTGAAGATTTTCAATAAACTATTTTGCTACACTGTTTAGTAACCATCATACAAGCTTTAGTCACCATCATTCTGAAAAGATCTTTGCACATGAATGACTGTTCATATTGTAGGTAGACAGATTCACATTAATCACCCCTAACATGACAATGCACCAACCTCAATCTAAGGGATGACATTTGTTTTAAATAATCCAACGGCTAACATTTCCCTGCTTAAGTCTTGCATCGTCTATAAAGGTTAAAAGTTGTTGTTTTAAATTGTTAGTATTGACACAAACCTAGATAGAGATAAACAAAATGTTGCTATGGAGACAACAAGAGCACAAGGTTGCATACATTGCTTCTCGGGTATGTGAACTTCATTTATTATTAACACATCTAAGTTTTTATATAATCACATGTGTTACTTGGGTTTTTAGGACGCGGAAGGGAGCATTGTGTCGTCTTACTATCACTTCATGCTTAAACCACATCCAAGTATTGTGCATGTACTACAGGATGCAGGGTTTGGTAGTGTGGCTAAATTGAGTCATCTAAAGGTTGACCATGGTTTAGTGACTGCCTTGGTAGAAAGGTGGAGGCTTGAAACACACACATTTCATTTATCGATTAGAGAATGCACCATAACCTTGTAAGATGTGTCACTCCATTTAGGGATTTGTGTCGATGGACCCCCTATCATTGGTCCAACTATGTTAGATTGAGACGAGATGTGTGATACCTTGTTAGGTATAACACTGGTTAAGGGGGAGTCCATTGTCGGTTCTATTATCAAACTAAAATGGTTAAGGGAAAATTTGTTGCCTATAGATGAAAATTCCAATATTGAGGTCATTCATGCACATGCCAGAGCTTATATATTAAGACTTATTGGAGGGGCATTAATGCCTGATAAGACTGGGAATAAAGTACATTTAATGTACTTGAACTATTTGACTAATCTTTAAAGAACCAGGAGATATAGTTGGGGTTCAGCATGTTTGGCTGTGTTGTATAGGGAGATGCGCAGAGCCACCGATCGACGTGCGAAGACTTTGGGAGGATGTGCTTTGTTGTTACAATTATAGGCATGATTTCAGATGCCCTTTATTGCACCCATTTCAAGACTTCGACCAACATTTCCGCTAGTTTGTCAATGGAGTAGCGGTCAAGTACTAAACTACAGAAATGTCCCACACAATGATTTAGTCAGATATCGCACAAGGATAGACCACATGCAACAAAATCAGGTAACATTTTACATTTCTATAGCGATAAACATAAGCTAAATAATTGACTAACATTTTCAATTATTGTTGTAGTTTATTTGGGTTCCTTATGAGGGTTTGGACTTTGTTATTGACGTTGAAGCATATTGGGACCAAGCAATATGAACGTCATGCACAACTTTAATTTGTTATGCCATTGTTGAATGGCACCAGTCGGACAGGGTGAAGTTACAATTTCGGTTATAACAAGAGATCCTTGAACAACCCAACAACCTTGATCATCTACATAAAATAGACATGAGGGGGAGACAAGATGAGAACTGGGTTACTAGACATGCGCAATGGATAGAGGTACGGAAAAATCGGCGTGACCTAACATTGAATGGATTACCGATGCTTGGGCCACTTCAACACACAATGGAGTACATGTCCTAGTATATTTCAAACTCATGTCCATATTTGTCAGTTCTACAAATGTTAAATGATTCTAGAATGCATCGTGCATCGACATCGACATATATCCCTCCAACTGAACCATATGCGACTATGTATGACTTAAATACAACTATGTTTGCAACTTATGCTCAAACACCACCTTCTGCACAACCGTGGTTGCGTACAAATCGCCAAACTCCAAATTTCTTAAGAGGTATGAACATGGTGGTCATCATCTCCTGCACATGGTGGTCATCAAGCTACGGAGGATCAGGAACCACAACCTTCACACCAAGAAAAACCTAGACCTAAAGAACGAAGGAAGAACCCCACCAGAAACAGGTGTTGACCACGATGCGGAACTAGACACCACTACTATGATTAAAAGGACAATAATGTAGTTTAATATTTTATTACATGTGAAATACGTTGTGTTTTTGTGTTTGTAAGAACGAACCATTTTTATCACAATTTCAAAGATGAGTAATGGAAAAACTTAATCATTCCAAATGCTTCATTGGTAAATCGCTAACAACAATTTCTTAAGATAAACTCAACAAGTTAAATCATCTTAAAGACCACGTTAAAAGATATAAATAAAACTAAATACAAACAAAGTTCTCACACTTCTCAACTTTCATGAAGTTCACATAAAAAGATATTGTTGCCGTAGGGAGCATCATTGAGTGCCATTGAATGGCATGCTGAAGATCTTTGTCATTCCTTACAAAAAGAAACTCATCAATGCCTTCCTCAACAAATTCAGGAGGGACATGGTACCACAAATGGCTTAGTGGGGGCTCAAATGGTCTCATCAAATGACTTCTTGTTATGATGCGCATATGGTTAAGAGTAACCCCATTTGGAATTCTACATAAGGAGAACCTTCCATCATCGAAATCAATAGCAGAATTAAAGGAATTATATGCATTCAATTCCTCACAAAAAACCATTTTTACTTATTGTACTATAACACTCCACAACTTTCAAACTAAGGAACCACAACCTTAAATAAAACTAACTTCCTTCAGCTGGATAGCATGCCAAGGAAGATACTTAATTTCACCACTATAAAAGCTGTGGGATATTTCAAATACATGGCCTCACATGCACCCTATCATTATGACAAGACTTGTGAACTTTATTGGGTTGTGCCAAGGTTTATTTATTTTTCACCCCTGTAAAAGCTGACAGATACTTCAATTGGGATAATGTGCCAAGGAAGATATTTAATTTCACCACTTCAAAAGTTTACGCATATTTTAAATACATGGCCTCACATGCACCCTAACATTATGACAAGACTTGTCAATGATATTGGGATAATGTGTCAATAAAGATACATAATTTGACCATTTGAAAAGGTGACAGATACGTGAACACATGGCCATACACAGTGTAATCATTAATAGTATCACATGCATGCTGAAACTACGACAAGATGTATCAGCTATATTGGGATACCGTGCCAAGTTTTTTACTAGCTTGAATTGTCAAAGTTAAGTAGTCTTACAATTCATGCCCTGATTCATAGTATATAATAATGGGCTAAGATGCACTTTGCCACTATGAAAAGATGTATCACCTTTATTAGGATATCGAGTCCTATACACATAATTTGAAAATATTTATTAGGATATTTAAAAAAAATAAATTCTTACTTTATATTTAAAGTTAATAGCTAATATTTTATTTCACCACATAACAATAAATTTTACATTATTTATTTGTGTGAAAAATAAACACTTTATGAATATAATTCTTATAAAGAAATCAAAGTAAAAAAATATAAATAAAAAATAAATTCGTACTTGACATATTTTTTTAATTTTAAATATTCAATAAACATAAAAAAAATAAATAGTACAAAACCACCTCAAACATTATATATTAATTATTTTTACTTTAGTTACCTCTATTATAATTCATAATTTTTTTTTCCAAAATCACTAAAAATTAATCAACAAAGTAAAAAAAAATTAAATTTACTTTTATATTTTCAAATTACACCTAAAAGAACTTATTACACACTACTAAATCTATTTTTAACTCAAAAAATTCAAAAAAAAATAAAATATCATTTATTTTTTTATTTTTCCAAATAATACCTAAAATAACTAAAAACACAATACTAAATCTATTTTTTTTAAAAAATAAATTTAACCTCTAACTCAACATTTTGTACAAAAAACGAAAAACAAAACTCTTAAATCTATTTTTTTTAAAACTTCAAAAATCTTAATTTTAATTTACTTTAATAAAAACGAAAAAAAATAAAAACCAAATCAGAATTTGGGTCCTGGTAACCGAATTCTGACTAGAGAATGTGTAACATCCCAAAAACTGGATAACCTCATATTAATAAATGAATGAAAATGATGAAGCACTGCGCGCCCCTCTAAATCTCCCTCACGACTCCCTGGGATGATAACAACTCAAGCTCCTCTGAGTCGGGAAACAATAATCTTTTCTCTCGACAATCTATAAGGATGCGATTGGCAGAGAGCCAATCCATCCCCAAGATCACTTCCAACTCTTGTAGAGGTAGGCAGATCATATTCACTTTGTACCTTCATCCCTCTACCTCCACCGGACACCTAGCGCACAAGGACGACGTCCTGACCAAACCCATTGCCGGAGTAGACACCACAAGTTCACACTGCAACTCACACACTGGCAGACTCAACTTTTTCACACATGCATCTAACACAAATGAGTGTGTCGCTCTAGAGTCATATAGCACACGACAAGCTTTTCCAACTATCATACAATGGCCTATAACGAGGTTACTTGAACTTGCTGCCTCTGCTCCAGTCATGACGTATACTCTGCCCGATGTCTGGGGCCTGTTACCTTCACTCCTCTGCTGGTTCTGGGCTGGGGCCGGAACTGGGGTACGTGTCGCTGTCATCGCGAGGGTGGGGCAATCCCTGCCGAAGTGGCCTTCCTTGCCACAATTTTTGCACCTCTTAAAGCTTGCAAGTTGTGGGCAAACATTCCTCTTGTGTGGTCCCCCACACTGGCAGCACTAAATCCTACTCTGCTGGAAAGAAGACTTCCTAGACCTCTGAGACTGGAAATGGGGCCTAGTATAGGGTTTCCTCCTTTCCTCGTGCCTATGCCTGGACCCAGATGGTCCCACTCTCTGCTGGGATGGGTGCTGAGTTTCCACCTCTACCTTCATCTTCTCCATGACCCTTGTCTTCTCCACCAAGGCGGCAAAGTCCTTGATGGATAGCGGGGCCACCATCAAACGGAGGTCTCCAAGGAGGCCGTTCTCGAACTTCCTGCATCGCCACTCTTCATCCAGTGGCATGGTGTAGAAACGAGTGAGATGCTTGAACTTTTCCGCATACTCAGTCACAGATTTTTTCCCTTGAGTTAATTGTAGAAACTTCACCTCTTTAGCGTATTTAACGTTGTCAGGGAAATACTCGGAGAGGAACTTCCTCCTAAAGACATCCCAAGTAACTGGTTCCTACCTATCTTCCATGATGAACTTCATGCTGATCCACTAGTGCTCAGCCTCACCCGTGAGCATGTACACTGCGAATGCTAGTCTACTCTCCTCGAGGCACATCTTAGCATCAAATATTCTCTCCAGATCTTTCAGCCACTAGTCTGCTGCGTCCGAATTGGTCTTGCCTCCAAACTTCACTAGGTGGTGTTTCAGAAAGTCCTCCAGACTCCACTCCTTGGCCGTAGGTCGTGGCTCTGGGCCAAAAGCAGGGGCAGCTACCATGTTCTCCTCCAGTTGGCAGAGGGCCTCCATATGTTGTCTGTGAGCGTCCTCAACAGCCGCCCTAGCAGCCTCCATCTGCTGCATCACCAGTTGTTGCTGCTCAAGTGCTGCTTAAGTGCTGCTCAAGTGTTGTCGCATGTCGCTGCATTGATGCCTCATGTTGTTGCATCATTGCCGTACTTTGCTGCATCATAGCAGCTACCATTGCTTCAATCGCTCTGGCGATATCTGGCACATCACCCTAGGAAGATTGCGGAGTCCTACGAGATGGTGCCATAGTTCATTGGCACACATCACTTGGTTAGGCTCGATAAGACAGGAATTAGTTAAGAATACTCAAAAAGACACAGAGAAAGCTAAGCGGACACCGAAGTCCATAGACCTAAGGAATGACCGCTCTGATACCATAAATGTAACATCCCAAAAACTGGATAACCTCATATTAATAAAACATCACATACATGAATATTAGGAGAGTACGGAGTTTAGAGTATAAAGGTGTACTGTTTGCCAAATATACCTAGATTACATGAAAAAGGCTCCACACGGCCCAAACAAAATACACTAGAAAAACAAATAATTATACTAGGTCTTGTTCGGACAAAAGAATCATAACTAATAAAATCCTTCAGTGATGGGCCCCACAGGGGGCCCAATACCCATCCAATCCATCAAGCTGCAGCATCCCTATTATCATTACCACTGCCAGGGGTTCTCACATCTGCTCACATCAATGAAATTGATGATCATTGCAATAGAGAAAATCACGCACAACATACAAGCAAGCAAAAGGGTAAGCTAGTGTAAAGGAAACATATATCATAACAGTCAACATGTAGTTTACAAAATCAGTCACAAAAAGCAGACATTCATCCATAGATTACCAAATCATTTGAAACCCCAAGACTCGACTTATCCGAATACGTAAACTGAGGCACCACCACCAAGCAGTGGAATTACGTCCTAGCAGTGAGGCGTCACCACGAGGCCTTCGCGGAATTACACCCTTACAAGAGGCACCACCACGTGGCCTTCGTGGAATTACGTCCCGCCCTTGAGGCACCATCACGATATTCGCGTGGAATTACGTCCTTATGTTGAGGCACCACCATGAACTCTCACCACGAGGTTTATGGAATTAAGTCCAATAGGGGAGGCACCACCAGGGACTCCCATCAGGAGGGTCCATGGGATTACGTCCGACGGATGAGGCGCCACCATGAGCTCTCGCTACAAGAGTCATGGAATTATGCCCTGCTCACACTTTGTACATGATTCACCAACCAATCAGAAAGTCCCCACAATACTAATATCATGCATAGCAACCCATCATACAGCTCATGCTTTCCAATTCAAACACCATGAAGCAAGATATCATTTACATCTCAACCCCACATATAATCAAGGCATCATCCCTCAAACTTTTCTAGGAAAGCATCCAAGTCAAACAAACAAACAACCACGCCATTGGCCATTCATGCTATAGCACAAAACCTACCTCAGCCTCGCTTAGGCTAGAAGACCTCGCTCAGGCGAGAGATCCTTTCGCTCAGGCGAGCTCCTTCTCGTCTAGGCGAGAACGTGAGTAGTGGAACAATGGTTCCTGCGGGTTCTCGCTCAGGCGAGCTCATTCTCGCCTAAGCGAGATCACTCCTCGCTCAAAAAGAAGGTGAGTCGCTTGGGCGACAGCTCGCGTAGAAAAGCTTGGGCGAGCCTCTTTTAGTCTCGCTTAGGCGAGGCATGCTCGCTTGGGCGAGAAAACCAGTGCCCGCCACTGTTCTTCCATGCAGCAGTCACACAACACACTCCCAAAAGTTAAAACGACATTCTCATCAACTCACAGTAGCATCCAGACCATAGAATCATGCAATAACAGTAGAACAAGCAGAAAATGAACTAGACAAATGGACTCTAGCTTCCCTTACCTGGAAAGAGCTAGCGGAAAATCTCGACTCTTAGGCTACGAGCACCATAGTTTAGGGGGTAGATCTGGGGAGCTGAAAGGAACGGTGGAAACAGTTGCCAAAAGGGTTATCACGGTGAACCCTAACTGAAAATACGAAAATCCAAAAGAAAGGGGAGAGTACGGACCGAAAATACTTACGTGGATGAGGGAAACTCTCTTGGGATCAAATGGGTCTCAAAACCCTAACAAAGCACTGACGAAGAAGATTGGGAGAGCAAGACGGCTGTGATTTCTATAAAGGCAAAAAATGAGAGGGTTAGCTGAGATTAGGGTCTTTATTACCTTATGGGCCAGCCTTAGGCCCAACTCGATTTGAGACCGCTCCTCTAGAATTATGGTAGAAAATAAATGGGTTTTACATAATTAAAAAACAAATTGACAAAAATAAGATTGGAATTCAGTCCCGAGACCCGAATTCCCACTTGAAAGAAAACCCTACTATCATTGTAATATTTAAGCACATTATACTATACATGTGAATAAAATAAGAAACCATACTTATGGAAAAAAAACTATTTTTTGGATTTTAAAATTCGGTTAAGTTCTTTTTTGAATTTCGAAAATTGTTATTCTTTCTGAGCCAGATTTTAATATACGATAGAGTTTTTTTTATTGGATTTCGAAATCCAGTTATGTCTCCAAATCTGGTAACTGAATTTTGAGACGTTCATTGTTTTATTATTCGACGTCTGGCCGGGTGGGGGGTGGGGTGGATGGGTATGAGAAAGGTGAAATGCAGTGTGTAGGGTGAGGGTGATGGGGTAATTCTAAGGAGAGAGGATTTTTTTTTTTACTTAGACAATGGTAAAAGGGTAGGATTAATAAGGAAATTTGAAAATGTTTAGCGTACAGACGAAGTACTTTGAGGTGCAGGAAGAAGACCTCAGATATAAATATTAAAAAAATGGGGGCTTCTCCCTGCACCTCCAATAGTTCTTCTGTACCCCCAAAAAAGACTGTTATGCCCTTATTTACTACGGGTGAGAGAGTGGGTGAAAGTGGGTGGAACACAATAAATTTCATTTACTGCGTCGCCAACGTCCTGCACCCCCAAAACGTTATTTCTTCTACTCGCGTTTCGTTTGTTCTCCATCCCAGTATCGGTTTTCATTTAAAATTTTGCTCTCATTCTCTGTGGTCCGTGGTCCCTGAGAGTTTTAATTTTTTTGTCCTTCATTCGTTCATTCTCTCTGGTGGTGGTAGTCCCTCTTGGTTTGTATCACTTTCATTTATTTTTTTTAAAGAATGTTACACCAATTACTCTCAGTGTCTTAACTTTTTGTGGTTATTGTGATCGAATGTTGTGTTTAGGATTGTGAGTAACTGCGCTATCTTCTCTCCAAGTGCTAGTTCCCATCCAGGTTAACCTTCACCTTCAAGCTTAAGTTTTTTTCTGTTTGCATGTGAAACGGAATTTGTTTTCCGTTGGATAAACTATATAACGAAATCTTTTATGAAACGGATTGTGGAATGCGTTTCAAACTTTTACCAAACGGAATACAAAAGCCGTTTTACGAAAAAATCAAAATGTATGGGAAACGGATTACAGAATCCGTTTCATAACACTTTGAAACGGATTCTGTAATCCGTTTCAAAAAAAAATTGCAAATTTTTTTACGAAACAGATTACAGAATCCGTTTCATAACACTATGAAACGGATTCTGTAATCCGTTTCGTAAAAAAATTTGCAATTTTTTTTGAAACGGAATACAGATTCCGTTTCATAACACTGTGAAACGGATTCTGTAATCCGTTTCAGAAAAAAATTGCAATGTCTCCATCAAGCTCGAACATCAATTTCTCCATCATCATGCATCCTGAATAAAGTATTTGATGATTGAAAAGAAAAGATTGATTAGAAAAATAAGGTTTCACAAACAACTATGCATGTCTCAACAACAAAGAGAATAAACCGCATTAAAGAAATGCTTTCAACAAAGCAGATGAATTCACACCCTTCAGACAAATGTGTGGTGGCAGATTGGTTTCTACACAACAGGGGCTCCACAAACACAAGAAAATAAAAAATGTCACCATTCATAGGTGTGAATGGTGGTGCATTGCATTTGTGAACAGAGAGCAAATACATGGAATTGTAA
>Ga0209589_1009181_pt1 | contig 15055 bp, 9 predicted proteins | sample CowpeawhiteBW_FD_187525 | JGI IMG/M metagenome (GOLD analysis project Ga0209589, IMG submission 187525) | Root nodule microbial communities of legume samples collected from California USA - Cow pea white BW (SPAdes) (version 2) | ecosystem: Host-associated > Plants > Roots > Nodule | place: USA... | reverse complement strand
TTTTTTTTAAATCTCATCTATTAGTTCAATCTTAAAAATCAACTCCAAGTCCAAGCAGCCAGTAATAGATGGTCTTCATTTGTCACGCTACAGTCACGCTAAACGCTGCTGTCTCATTTTTCATTTATTTTATCTCCGTTTATTTCTATTTTCTTCAACTAAACACCGTTAATTTTCATTTTATGCTATGTTTCTGTTTCTATTATTATTATTTTCACTCTGTTTTCTCTACCTCCTATCTTACCATGTAGGAAATTGTCTTTTTTAATCAGTTCTGGTTGTTTGAAAACATTAAAAACAAATACGCTTTAGCCTTTTTCATTACTGCAGGTCGGGCATTTCCTATATATGGTGCAACTTTCCATCAGCATTATCGTTGCACGGTGCTATCTATGGCAATTGTACAGCTATATTACATTTGTACATGTTAAAGTTGTGTCATGTAATTTTCTAACATTGACATCTTCCAAAAAGCTAATGTAAAATATCTCTTTTACTTTGTCTTTCAGTGTAAAGAGATTCAGTTAATTGCTATAAAAATCGATGTTGCGTAATCATTGAAAAGAAAACAGCACAGACGAGGCAACTTTTCTTTCTAAAAAATTGATATGAATTAGACTGGTCGATTTTAAATTTGATTTAATGGATTCTCAATCTATTCACGGTAGAACCAACCCTGCAAATTAATTAGAAAGCTTTTACACTCGGATTTTAATAAGCATATCCAATGCTAATTTGGTAAGTTATATGGTTTGTTCGGGGAAAACAAATTTATGACATAATGTAATATGGTTTATTTTCCAATTCTAATCATGACCTGCATGATTTAATCTGTAATTATTATTAAGTTTGAGCGTAATGTATTTATCTATTAGTTTATAAACATTGTGTTAAAATAAGCCGATATACAAAGTATAAATAGGCTTTTATAGTGATATGTGAGATAAAATAAATGAGAGTGTTCTTTTTTAATTAGAATTATTATACATTGTTGATTTGTGCTTTTTTCTAACACTACGTGTTTATTCAAATTATTTTTGTTTTTTTTATCACTACATTTTAATTCTAATAACTATTTTGTTAAGTTATATATGTTTTTTTTTTACTTCATTTTAATTGTAATAATTAGTAATCTTTTTCTTCCTTTTGTTATATAACATAAAAACTTATTCGCGATTATATCACTTTAACCTCTTCATTCACGAACATTTGAAATTACAACAATTTAATGATCCAAGGCAATTCATACAACGATTACGATATATTCTACAAAATGGGTCTGTCCTTCCCTGATTTGTCCATTAACTTCGTAGTTGAGATGAATGGTTGAGCAAGAAGCTTTGTCCCTGCTTGCAAATCTTCAAATTTTACTCACCAATGCTTTCCAAACACCTGATCCACAACGACCAAGCATCCACATTTTTTCTCTTGTCACCATCTCACCATCATCCATCATTATAATTGCTACACCTTATCACATGAACCCTAACTACTCACACAACATATTCATCAAAGAGTGTCATTGCCATAACAAACTAGTGAATAGAATATGTCGGATATTCTCCGATCCCTCCTCTTTCCCTAAAAATCATTCACTTCCTAGCAATTCAATATTTTTCAGTGATTAGAAATCTAAGTGAGTTTAAATAGGTAAAAATAGAAGATCCATAAAGAGTCTTATCAAAACTTTTTTATTAAAAGTATAAGAAATTGAATCGGATCTCATTATTACTATGTTCCCATACTCATCACCTAGTCACATTAATTCAAGTTAATAAATAAACACACCAATGGATCACAGGAAATAATGAAGGTTTCCAGCTATGGTTTTGAATAATCAAGCACTTTACTATGCATGAATGATAGACAGAAAAAGACTTTCATGGCTACAAATTCTTTTCGACCATCCCCACGCGCATGCTTACGTACATGTACGGACGCCAAACTCTGACAATTTATGCTTTGGTTATTGTATATACTATACCTAAACAATATATTATAAATCTAAAATATATTTGTATGTTTTAGAATAGCTATTGATTATGATTTTTTTATAATTAATTTAAATTTTAAAATATTTATTTCTTATAAATCTCCGTTATATAAAGTAAGATTATTATACCATCGAACATAAACCTTTTTAACTATGAACTAATGTTTTTTATTTTGTGGAGGGGGAAGATGATCTATTAGTCATACTCCATATCACATCTAACTAGCAGGCAACGCAAGTCACATATCTATTTATTTTAAACTTAAGGATGGTTTCTAATATTATACATGTATTTTATACTATAAGATATAATATATATTTATACATTGATATGTTTATTTTAAAAATAATAAGATACAATATTAGATATTTGAATATTAAAAAATATATAATAATTTTTTAAAATATTATAAATATATTATTGATATCGTGTGAGTACAAATTAAAATTGTGTCAAATGTTGTTAACATAAAAATTATAAATTATTATTATTATAAAAGTATTATTGTTTTATAATTAGATATTTTATTGATAAATATATATCTTAATTATTTGACATGAATTTTGATTATCTTTAATTATTTTAAGTTTTAATTAAAAAAAGTGTTTATGTATTCATGAGTAAAGTTTTTTGTTTACTATTAAATTACAAATTATAATGATAGGTTGGATAATTTTACGATGATTTTCCTGAAAATCATATTAATGATTTGTATATTGATTAAAATATAATTAAATATGTTTTTCATTACACAATATTGAAATGTCTATTTCTAGAATTTTTCTAAGAGGTCATAGTTTATGGTTATATAAAACAGTAAGTAGTTAAATAAATAAATAATGCCATACACTAATAACGTAAAATAGTTATAAACGGTTATGTAATTAAAAATTATCATAAGTTTGCTCTTTTTTATAATAATTTTTTAGAAAGCATAACAATGATTTGCATTTAGAAAAGACTACAACATATTCTTGTATAAAACAATTTTATACTATGAATATAATCATTTTGACTATGCAAAATTTAGAAACTACACAAGAGTAAACCTCCTATTTCATATCACCATTAAAGAACTGTCTTTAAAAATAGTTTATTACGTTATTCTCTCTTATAACTCATCTAAATGTAAAACTCAACAGAAAATAAAGCATAACCTAGTTTTTCTGTATTTTGTTAAACGATAAATCCAACTGACCCCGATGAAAATTAAATTTTGGAAACCATATTTTTAACATGTTTATTTTCCGTATTTTTAATATGTCTATCGGAATAACGAGTTCTTATATTAAAACTAAGTACAAGAAATCAATTATATTTAGATTTGGATATTGAGTTTGGAATCCACTTATCATAATATATTTTATAATATGTTTTGGTTATAGTCATTGAGAGATCGTGATCGATATATATATGATATTGATCTTACACATATAAGACATTTGATATCGCTTTTACTTCAAAATCTTAAGATAATAATGTTACGGATCTTTATTTTTTATATAGTATTTAACTTTGTCTTTTCTATCCAATGTAAAATTTTGACTCACACTTGAACTATTTTCAACGATATATATATATATATATATATATATATATATATATATATATATATATATATATAAACGTTGACTTATTTTAAACAGTTTAAGTGAATTTTTGAATAAAGTACCACAATCACATGTCATCACAAAATGAATAAAGATATCTAATCTATAGAGAAAGATTTTAGAAATGTTGGAATCATAGCACGCGCGTAAAATGCTCTCCAACAAAAAGCCACTAAATAAATGGAGTATTGATTTTCTTGACTCGGCTTAAGGACTATGCAATTTTATATATATAAAAAAAAACAGTTTTTAATTTCTCATCTATCACAAATGTCGCTCTTTTTCAGGAATTGAATATTACCCACTATCACTTTATGTTTTATAATTGAAAATAAAATCACCATGTCACAAATTAGAACTAATATATGATATCATTAAAGTGAAATTTGTGAATTCCAACAACTTTTTTTTTTCTCATTTAAGAAAATTTAATCAACATATATTTGATGACCTATTTATTATCTCTAACTTTGTAGGTTGATGTAATGATGTTTTCTTTTATCAAGAAAAGTAAAAAATAAACGAAAGGTGAGTGTTGAAGATGTGAATGACATCAACCATGACATAAGACTTTGATGCAAATGATAATCCTCCAATAAAGTTAAGGAGCTCTTTGAACTATCACCTATTTTGGAAAGTTTGTCACACATAATTTACTTTACACAGTAAATTTGTTGAAACTTCACCTAGGGATAAGAAAATAAGTCTCTTATCTTTGATAACAATCAAATGTGGTGTAAAAAGATAATAGGTGGAAAATCCTTGAGTAATTAACTTGATAAAAACATGTTGGAAATAATCTAAATGTAAGTCAAAGTCTTGAATAGAATAGATAAAGTTAAACACTATATAAAAATAAAGGTTTATAACACTGTTGTTTTAAAGTTTTTGGGGTAAAAACAATGTCAAATGACTTATATGTATAAAACTAATGTCATATAATCATATAGAACCACAATATCTCTGTATCGATAACCCACATATAGAAAATATAACCACAAAATTAGATTTAAAATTATTTGTTGGTTTTGATGTTAGTATATTTTAAAAAAATAAATATATTTTAAAGTATTAAACTTATTGTCTATCATAATATTTCAGAGACACTTCAAAAGAAAAAAAAAGGCAAACTTGTTTGTATTCCAACAACTTACCCTCATAATAAAATCGAGTTAATGCAAAAACCTATTAACCAAATCTGAATCAAATAATCTCAAAGGAAATAATGGATTATAAAAAAGTTCATGGCCAAAAAAATTATTCACTCTTAATTTCAAGAATCAATCACATGGTCAAACCCTTTTAATAGTATAAAACAAAAAGAATCAAATTACAAACCAAAAAATAATCAAAACTGTTTAAAATTGGATCCAAAGTTGATGATCATATGAATTGGATTATAAGTTTAAAAACAAGATCAAATGAGCTTTTTTTTTTCCTCTTCACGGATTCTATCCAATTTGCTAACACCTCTATGATTTATAATTATATGTCTCATTTTATTTGGAAAAAAAGAAAAAATCTTCCCCGTTGAATTTTGTGGGGGGAACGTAGTAGCATACAAACCGAAACCCAAAACCAAAATTCAGCAACACGCAATTCATTGGAAGCGATCATAGATATACAATCAACAATGCTTTGCAATACAGATATGTTGTGTTGAACTACCAAATTAAGTTCCTACATAGACGAGTAAACTCCTCAAAAGATTTGTGTGCCTCATTTGCCAGAATAGGATGTTAACAGAATATCTTTGTCATCCTTGTGATTAGCATGCATGAGAAGCTTTTGCCAGTGCTAGATTTTTGGTGTAGGATCCTGCAAGAACTGCATTGCCTAGTTGCACCATTTATGGCTGCAAAGAAAGAAAGAAAGAAATCATTCGTGAGAATTATAATCATTGCACAGGATTTGATTAGCAGAAGTTTTACTTCAGATCAACTCTTCAACCACACTTGGTATAAGTCTTGTGACAGTTTATCGAATACCTGCTTCAGAAGGAAGCAATATGTAAAAGTTCAGAATAAATTACATTCTTTTGGTTTGGCATGTGAAGAATTTTCAAACTCATAATTATAAGTACCAAACAATATTGGCCTTGCATTGTTATAATCTATTCAGATTATAGCTGTGAAGAGGGAATTACATGCAGGGAACCATAAAATCGGTTTTGGTGCTGTTTTCAGTTGAACATTAATAATACACTGATGTAAGTACTTTAAAACATCAAAATCAGTGTCAATCAATAATCAGTGTCAATCAATATATTTTGAAGACAAAAGAAAGGAACAACATAGGAAAACCCAACAGAGAATTCAAATTCTAAAATGTTCCTTCAAATAAAGCCAGAAATTGATCACACAAGATAAATTAATTTGAAAATCACATTACATTACACTTCAAATTAGTTCCATATCCCAATCAAAACTGTTTGAACAAGTTTACTACATTTAAAGCACGAGGAATAGATTTAATACCACTAATTACAATTTAAATGAGATGGGTTTGCACTAAAAGGGTTAAAAATTTTAGCTGCAAGTATTTGCACTATCTGATTTATGTGAAACACAGCTTTACTTGAAAAGAAATTTGTAACCAGGAAAACAAAAGCTACTTCCCATGCACTCTAACCTGATTATTTGATGCTTGTTCATGTAATCTATTATTAGGCTTCATGTTCAAATCAATCATTTTAGTTTCCATCTTGGTATGCCCATCAGCATCAGATCCTGGTGTTGGAAGCAGAGGCATCACATGATTCTGCTGCTTCTCTCCCATTCTTAGCTTGGGAAGTGGATTTTGTCCTCTTTTACTCTCACCAGGTTCTAATGCCTGTGAACCTGGATTTTCAGCATGACTAGATTTGTCTCCTGGAAACTGTGCAACAAGGAGACATTATTACACCTTTTAAGGAAAACCAAAAGCATCAAGATAACAAATGAGTAAAACCCACTTTAATCCTTAACTTTTGTAAAACATTGTTCACTTTAGTTTTTCTTCACCAACATTAAGGACTAAAATGAATAGCATTTTGTGTAAAGCTAGAGATCAAAACAGGCAACACTTACAATCTCAACACAAAATTGTGTGGGTTTAGTGAATAAACAAATGAAGGTGAGTTCAGTGACTAACCTCAACTCTCTGCCTGAACAGAAGATATCTTCCATGCGTTCTTTTACCTCCAACATGAACTATCATATCACACTGCAAACAAAGGGAACTTCCATCTGTCTCACAATAGAAGAAAGCTACATCCAGATTGAAAGGGTAAACACATATAAACAATAAGCATCATAGGAACACCATAAGGATAGAAAGAAGAAACTACCTACCAGGTGCATTCTCACATATGTCACACCGTGGCACATCACTTGGACTTGCAAGACCAACTCTCACATGTCTACTCGCTAGCTTATTGCACATGTGAACCTGTCACCTCCAAAACATTAATCTTCTATACCCTTTGCTTCAAAGGTGTTCACCACAAAAACCAACACCAAACAAAAGTAAAACACAAACTCCCATTTTCAATTCACACAACACCGCAACAAGATCAAATCGGATCCAAGCATAAGAGGGTCAACCTTCAAGCCCTTCAATTCGTTACCCCATACATACATGAACTACTTCTCCAAGTTTCTCCCATGATTTCAATATTCTTAAATTACCATATAGTCACCGTGTCATACTTTTCAATTAACACCAGATCATAACATTCAAGTCAGTGATCTAAACGAAACACCAAAACACAACCACAAAACACAGATCAATATCGATAATGAGCATGAGCACAACATATCACAAAGAAGATCCTGAAAATATTGACAGAAAAAAAAAACCCACCTTCTCATCGCAGGCACGACAAAGTGCAGCCTCGTCAGCGGCGCAGAAAACTATAGCCGCCGCACTCTCACAAGCATCACAAAGCGTTCGCATAGCTAGATTCTCCCACTTTCATTGCTTCAGGCAACCAACAAACACAAAGAAAGTTAAAGTGAGACACAAAACACAGCATATGTATCTATGTGTGTATATCTATAATATATATTATAGTATGAGCATAGAAAGAGAAGAAGACAGGTGTTCACCAAATCCATGTGGGTATGATAGTTTTGTTTTCGAGTGAATGTTATGTTGTTTGTGAAAGAGGGTGGAGGTGGTGGTTGATGACGACGATGATGATGATGATGATGATGGGGAAGGACTATGATTAGAGTGTGGGATAAAAGAAAGGATTTTGAAGGAGTGGGGGGACCTTGAGGTTTGATTCCAGAACTTTGCTAAGACACAATAAATGAGTGTTTGTCAACTCTGTTGCCCTCAAACATTACTTCGTAGCCACAAGTTGAAAGCCAATGCAGGTTTGACAGCAACTCACGATTCATTCTCACCCACCAATTAATTATCTGACATGGGACCCACATCCTTCCCATGTTTCTTGTTTCTTTCTCCCTTCCTACCCTCTGCCTAACTCCTCCTTCCTTTTCAGCCACAACAACCAAACCCACGAATCTTCCCTCTTCTTCTCTACCTGTCCCTTCCATTTCCATTTCCCTCCTCACTCTTACTTTAACTTCTTCATCTACTCTACACAAATTCTCATACACACTTTTGCTTTTTTAGAGTTTAACTGGATTTAGAAAAACAACACTTTTTAATCAATCTACTTCCTTATCTCTTATCTCCCAACTTCCCCTTAAAGACACACATAATATTGCCAAGTTTTGTTCTGCGACCAACTTTTTTGCGTTTCAGGGGTGCTGGATTTCAATGGATTCGTCGATTTCTATACTATTAATAAATGGACCATTCATCAAACAGGTTTTAACATCATTGTATGAGTAGTTGCGCAGAAAAAAAAAGCACTTTTGACACTGTTTACAGTCCACGATTAGAACCACAAGAGACACTAATCAAAATGGTAATTTTCCTTCCTGGAATAACTTTCCCAAACACAAATAAAAGAGGCCTCAGGATTTGCTTACAGCTTGTCACCTCTATTATTGCTTTATACCATCACATGTTTCGGAAGCTCTGTCAAATTAGCCTGACATTTTAGCTAATACTGTTTTAAAAGTTGGGAATTTCCCATCTTGTATGTCTTTTTTTTTCTTTTGTTTTTCATAGAGAATAAAGTGAATTGTTCTGGATTGCTTTTGTTTAGTGTGTGCTACCATGGGATGCGTACAAATGCATGAAACACTAGTGTAGAACAGGGACAATTTTAAAGCAAATATTGGTTATGGTATAAAAAATGTACATATGAAATGGGATTGATTGAAATCAAAGACTTATTGTGTATTGTATCAAGAGTGATTCATAACAGATTTGTTTTTTGTTTGTGTTATACCATGGCTTTGATTAGGGAGCATGATATAACATGACTGTTTTTAAGTATGTGGCTAGAGATTTAGTTGCTAAATTCTTGCATATGAAAAATATAGGTGTTGAAAGATACTGATCATTTTAAATAGGAGTCTCCTTCAAGAAATGTAAAGAGTTCAGAACAAATGTATGACCACATTACGAGACAAAAATAGATAAATGTGTGACTTCGGCTTGTAGTGATTATTCTAGCTTTTATTTTTGGTGGGATAGTCATTCTGACAAGACCACAACACATGACCACAATTGCGAGACAAAAAAAATTGTGTTTGTGTTTTCATGAATCTACACATCAACCAACTCTATTTATGATATACATTGGTTTTATTAGGAGAAAACTGTTATTTCATGAATAAGCTCTTTCCACTTTTTTGCATTGAATTTGAACCATCCATTTGTTAACCCCGGGCCATTGCCAGCTCTGTTCTGTGCTCTTTTGTGGAGGCAGCACAACATTGGTAGGCTGAAAATTTCATCACACAACGCCTCCTGTGGAAAAGAATCAAAAGATAAAGACAAATCACTCACAATTTCTTCTTCTTCTTCTTCTTATTATTATTATTATTTCAAACAAAAACATGATACAATATAGCAATACAGATTTACTTTGGTCCACCATATTCTCTTACAAATGAAGACTTCTAGACAGGTTTTAGCATAGATTAATGACAGACTTATCTTAATATCTCCCAACCTAGCAAACCCCTTTTTTTTTATCTTACAAAGAAAAAGAAACAAGATAAGGTTCTTCTTCACTTATTTGTTTTAGAAGGAGAAATTGATCATGTCGGTGCTCAAGCTTTCCATCATCACATTCTCCATGAATCCACACTTGTAAGGGGCTGTCTTCTTGAAGCTGTGGCCACGAGGCTTGAGAGAGCATGAAGAAATGGGAATGATTGGGATATTCTCACAGTTGCAGAGCTCAATCATGTAGCCATCAGGGTCATGGAAGAACACTTGGTCCACCTTGGCTCCTCCTTCCTCCACCACAGCTGTCACATACCTCATCCCCCTCTCTTCTAACCTCTTCTTAACAAGTTCAACATCAGTACACTGCCCAAAATCAAAAAACATTCCATGTCAACATTTCATTACTTCTACTCAAACTATACTTAATTAACTTGTATTACCATGGAAACAACATTGTTTCAACAAATTCTTATCACATAAACTAAAATAAATAGAGTAATAATCTCTCCAGATTATCATATTAATGAAACTTGCGTATATAATAAGTTTATAATAAATTGTTGCATGTCCTAAGATTTTATTGTATATAATAGGGTGTAAATTTCACCTTACATTTTCAACTGTTGACTTAGGTTTAAAGTTCACTTCTGAAAATGATATCAGAGTCATAAGTTAGAATCTATCCTAATAAAATTTGTTGTTTGTTGAACTCGTGTCATTCATTATGGAACCACTATCATATCATCCATTAATATTTAGTTTCACGTTCAAGATGTATATACCTCAACTTGAATAGATGTGTTGAAGATCTCATATCAACAAAAAATAAAAACTTAAATTCACTTCTTAACAAAAAATATATATTACCTATTCTAGATTATATCAATAATGATTTTTTATCACTCTAGAATTTAGTGATTAAACTAAAATATATATCAGAACAAGTTAAAAGTTACTAAAATAGGTGATAAGTCATAGGCTCTTTTCATAATGAAGTAAACTGAGCTTCTTATAAACTGCTCAAAGGCTGTCTTATTAGAAGCCTTGTTACCTGGAATGAGATATGGTTGTCCTTGGGATTGATAGGCCTAAATTCATTGACACAGGTATCAAATTCATCAACGTGAGGATTTTCAATCAAGTGTATTCCAATACCATAATTGTAAAACCTACAAAAACAATGATGTAGCACATGAACATCCTTTGTAATTAACAAGATATTGGGTATGGAATGAAGAGATTGTGATGACAATGAATGTTGAAGCTAACCAGGCTCCAGTGAAATTGAAAGAAGAAGGGCGTTTGATGGGAACAAAGCCCAAAACATCCTCATAAAACCTCATAGACTCCCACACCGATCTGCACAAGAGGGACACGTGGTTGAGTGACAGCAGGGGAAGTGGTTGTGCTTCGCAGTTGCCAACTTCCTCGATCTCCATCTTCATCTCTTCTTCTCTCTCAATTCACGCACCTTAAGAGCTTTTTCTGTTGTGAATTCACGTCTCAACTTTGCAATGCATGCCATTGGCTACGTTAAGATGCTCTTATATATACAACGTGAATGAACTTTGTAGAGTAACAACTATATCCGAAACTTCCTAACGTTTCACTTGTAGTAGGAACCTTCCTCGAAGGTTCTTTTGATCGAAGGAAAACACAGCTAAAGGCTTCATGGTGATCGAAACATGGTTTTTCATTCTGTACTGTGTTTGTATGTTTGTTTTTGTTCGAGCAAATGTTTAGAGTTAGCTTTTCAAGTAACCGTTGAAATTGGAAGAAAAGTTAACGACAATGGTGACAGTATGGTATAGTGTAGTTACCCTATAGAACAAAGAAATATTGAGAAATTTCTACGATGCTTCACAGCACAAATTTCACGATTTTTAACGTTTCCATTTTCACGTGTCACTGCTACTGTTTATATAGATTTGGATGAGCGTTCCTATAATTGATATGGAATGAAATTCATTTCAAAATATTATAACTGATTATAAAACCATTAGTATAAGAAAAATAGTTATATATATATATATGTATATATATATATATATATAATTATAATCAATTATAAATTTATAACTGAATATAAATTTATCAGATATGTTTACAGTTAATTTTTCTATATTTTTTTATTCATGTATAAACATTTCAAACTATTTGTTCCGAAATTAAACGAACTCGAGGTTTCTTCAATTAATGTATATAAAAAAAATCCTAATTCAGCAGAAGGCGTTCATCTCTTTATTTATTTATTTATTTATTTTTAAATTAGTAAAATATAAAAATGATCTATGAATTTAAATATACAGAAGTTATTTTTATAAACAAATAGTTTGAGATTCATAATTATATTCTGTAAATATATATATTAATATTATATTGTATGTTCTCTCTCGCTATCTTTATTTTTCCTCCTCTCCTCTTTTCTTTTAGGTTTTTTGTTCGGACCCTCTTTCCTTGCGAACATGATCAGAAAACCCAAATTCAATAAGGCTTCATTTCTTTGTGGCCCAAATACATAAACTTTCAGGGCTTTATTCAATCCCTTGTGGGCTTTTGCACCTGGCGTCTCCATCATTACTAACTGTACCTCATATTAACAGAAAAATGTTAAAATATACTGCCTTATTGCATCACACTATTGCTGTCTCCGTCGCCTCTGCACTGCAGAAGAAGAACACTGCAAAGGAAAAAGAAGAAAAGGAGAATCAATTGTGAATATAAACTTGTTCCAGAAAATTCATTCTGAAACATGTTTTATATATTATAAAAAACTCATTTTGGAAAGCTAGTTCTGGAATGTATTATATGTATTCTGAAAATCTTGTTCTAAAAGTTCTATTTCAGAAATCATGTTCTTAAAATTCCTAAAAGCTAGTTTCTGGAAATTTTAGAAATATGTAATCTGAAAATCACTTTTACAAAGCAAAATGGTTATTTTGAAAATTACACGGGTGCGCCAATAAAATACGGGTATACAGGAAGAAAATGCCACCATCCCTTCAAATCTTAGACTAAACATTTGTGGGCCCAAAACGGATCAATGACGTGTACAAAATACTATCTCCACCAAGTACCCACCTACTCATTTTCTCTGTTTGTGCTAGGTTTTTATAGTCTCTTTTCATATAGATTTTTCCATAAATACTTTTAAAATAAAAATTGATAAAATACTTTTTTATTAAATTTAAATTCATTCGTGCGTGACTTTTTTCTCCAGAATATATATATATATATATATATATATATATATATATAAAAGAGCTTATGCATAAATTAATTTTGATTTATTAAATAATTATTTATTTTATTTTCCTTAACATGTTTGATATGCCACATTTAATTTTATACTGAAAATTTTTTCATGTTATAAGTATAAAGTATCACTAGAATACTCATGCCCAATTTTTGTTAAAGTTGATCATTTTCCGTGAAATTTTCTGATCCCCTCGTACTCTTTTAATTTATAATATTGAAATCTAACCATTTATTTAGTTTAGAAACTATAAACATGTTTAATTTAATTTTTTATATAATATTCAACTTTTTTTACAAACTTAAACTCACATTTAAATTTCAACAATATATTCAAATTTATTTTATCATTACCAATATATAATAAATTGAATTTGACTTGAGAATATGATTTTTAACATAATTAAGTTACTTAGTAATGTACGGTGTGAAGTTATTAATATTAGAGTGAAGTCTCACACATTGGACGGCCATTAAATGGGGCAGAGGGCAGGTTGGACTCTTGATTGATGGGATGATATCTGTGTCCACTCAACCTCTGGCACATCATATGTTTCACTGTCTTTTTCTATAACTTTTTTTTTTCTTGTTAATATATTTTGAGGCTAAATTCCTTTATTATTTTTTATTTTTGTAAAAAAAAAGTGTCAAATTAATCATTTAATTTTGTTTCTTTCATAAGTAATTCAATTTTATCATTTTTATAATGTTTTTAAATTTTATATCGTTTGTAATAAAAATCAAATTGAACCACTCTGGAAAAATTATGACCAAGACAAAAAAAATAGAAGACCGAACACTTCTTAATAGAACAATGATTGAAAAGTAATTTAACTATTTTTTAAATAATTAAACTACGTGTGTGTTCGTACCCACCCATGTCTAATCAGTACCTATTTTCAACATATTAATTATTTTCATGGTCTCAACAGATTAATTAATAATATGTTTTGGTGATTTTTTCCAATTCCCTGGATAATGTTTGTCAACTCATTGGGGCAAGCGTGTCAGCACTTTATTTCAGCTTTTCAACTGTTAATAGTTACCTCTATCTATGTTGTTGGGGGCATTTAAGAACTTATACAAATAATTTCAGTTTCTTAAAATAATATTTATACAACAAAGGACGGAATTGGTTATTTTAGTACTTCTTATCTCATCTTCTTAGGGATAAACAAATTCTCCTAACCTGAGCCAATTCCAAATTAAATTTATATACCAAGTGTTTGTTTGGTCTAATATAGGATAAAATTAAACTAAATATATTACCTACATTTAAAGTAAAATTACTTTTAATAACTTGTATTTTTATAATTTAAGCATCAAATAAAATACACAAAGGTTTGCAAAATAAATCGCTTTCAGTTTGTAAAGTGATTCATGACTTTGATTTACAGAGAAACACAAAAGAAAGGAAAACCACTACTCTATATTTGTATGTATATGTGTTTTAATAAAACGTTTCTAATTTGATAATTTAGCGGTGAGAAGAAGTGCCAGTTGGCGAATATGCAATTAAGTAAAGTCCAAATCTCGCGTTGCATGCATGCGATCGTGATTTGAGGTTGGCAACACCTAATCCACCAAATAAATGCTATTAAGCTATTAATCACTGTTAATAGCCCATTAATTTACGTAAGCCTTTTGGATTTATTTGTCGGTTCAATAAGTTTAATTCACCTAATCCATCCATCATATTATAAGAATATTCAATATTGTATTTTTTTTTAATATTTTTTAGAATGATTGAGATAGTTAATTAAATAAGAGTAAAGGTGTTTTTATTCATTACAAAAAATAGAGAAATTGAAATAAAATATGGTGTTTGAGCTTGAGAATGGGTAATGTGTGTGGAATATTAGCATCCAAAGAGTTCCCAGTTCCATTTTCATAACATTATATGATGTTTGGTTGTATCCAATTGTTTCAACAATTAATTTGCCGCTTTCCTTCCTCGGACTTGTGGCGTGTAAGAGATCATATACACCTTTCAAAATTTATAATTTTTTTTTTCTTAAATATAGAAAGGTAAGGCCACCATTCACAATTTCATACAATCTATACTTAGATTTCAATTTGTGGACCATCTATACATACATAAATATATATATATATATA
>Ga0209589_1009178_pt1 | contig 15060 bp, 11 predicted proteins | sample CowpeawhiteBW_FD_187525 | JGI IMG/M metagenome (GOLD analysis project Ga0209589, IMG submission 187525) | Root nodule microbial communities of legume samples collected from California USA - Cow pea white BW (SPAdes) (version 2) | ecosystem: Host-associated > Plants > Roots > Nodule | place: USA... | reverse complement strand
TTTTTTTTATCCCAAAGGGTTTTTCCTAGTAAGGTTTTAACGAGGCACATTCTTTATCAATGGACACTCAAGGGGGAGTGTTATGAATTAATGATTGTCCATTGATTTGATATATTTACTCATATGATTCATTACTCTTTATGGTAAATATTTGTATTAACTAAGTTGATTTGTTTCCTTTATGGATTACATATTGTATCTATAAATAGGACTCTTCCTATCAATAATAATACACAGATGAGTTGCTCCCTATTCTCTTATTTTCTATTCTCTATTGTTTCTTCTCTATTATCTATTGTTCTCTCTATTATTCACTTTATTTCATAACAAGAAACAGTAAATAAAAATACAAAGCCTAGCAATAATCAGAAATAAACTTCACTCTTCTTTTTAAGGTATCACAACATTGGTAGAGACTTTACTTTAAATGAGATTTCATATTCCATCACTATAAAGTTCAATTTTTAATTTATATATATATATTTAAATAATTCAATGTACATTGAAGTAATAAATGTGGTGATTTTTTAGAAACATGATAAAGGTGAGATTCATTATAAGACTGTATAAATCATGATTGAATTATCTCTTCAAAAAAATAAAAAAACACACCTATTCGTTTTTGATGATAAATTTAGATGTAAATAATTAAAATGAGTAATACTTTTAAAAAATTGTTAGGTATTTTTTTTTTTATAAATAGCGTAGGTTATAGTTGAAATAATTGATGAGTGATTGAAAGGCTAAAATCACATGAAAATTAAATAAAAAACAATTTGTGTTGTTGACAAGTTTAATGATAAAATAACAATAATGTTGTGAGAGATATCAATATCATATCATATATTCATATTCATCTCCCCACGAGATTCTGGTTCTGTTTTGGCCACCCACACAACACCACACCACCATTCTCTCAACTCGCTCCGAGTTGACTCACTCTTTCCCTTTCAAGATCAACAGCCGCCACCGCCGCCTCCGCGCTCCACTGTCACTGCAGCCACCGCCGCCCTTCTCCGTCAATGCAAAACTCCTCGTCGATTCTCTCCGGAACCTTCTCCTCCTCTTCCTTCCCCTCCGGCCTTTGACTTTTGCTTTCGAGCGAATCCGATGAGTCCCTTTCGATCTCTTCTGCTCTCCGTCGTCGTATTCTTACTCCTCTGGCCCCTCGACGCCACCGAGGGCGACGCCGATCCACTATACATGTTAGTCTCTCTCTCTCTTGATATCCATTTTTCTATATATAGTTAGAGTTCGAGAATCCCGGATTTCAATTTTTTAATCTAAGCGCTTGATTAGGTGATAGAAACGCAAAGAAATATGGGATTGGTTTTTCCATGTTTTGGGTATAGTAAAAATTGGAACTTGGATTTTATGTTGTTTTTCTGTTAAGAAAGGGAATACCAACAGGACACCGAAAAATGGGGGTGTATGGGTGAAGAGAATAAAGAAGGTATAGAGAGAACAAATAAAGGAAGAGAGAGAAAGTGATAAGTGTGATATAAATATATGATGCGATTGGAAATGAAAATTAAGAGATATAAGAAGAAGAAATGAGGTGAAAGGAGATGAACCAGAAAGTATATGTATTCTGATAATAATAATAACCCGTTGAGAAATGTTTTGGGGTGGAGTTGGAAATTTTAAGGTAATGTTATTTGTGTGATATGTGTTGGGTTTGTATGACTGTAGAAATCTCGGGTTTGGCATAGGTGTATTGAATGATGAAGATGCACTTCTTTTACTTGGTTTGTTGTCAATTGTTAAGCATGGAGGGTATAGGTGTGAGATTAGACTTTTTTGAGATTATGTTGTCTTATGTTACATGATTAGTTTTTTGGTTGTTTTTTCTTTGAATTCCAATTGTTTGTTTAATTACCTTTGATAATTTGTGGAAGTTCCACTGCTTAGCGGGTGTAATAGGAAATGTTGTCGTGTTGTTTAGGCTTAGAATGCGAATGATGGGTTATTTTCTTTTTTTGGCAAATGGCAGGGAGTGGCATAGGATGATGCCTGATGAGTAATGAAACAAAAGTAGAAGTTATTTCATGAAAAGGGAAATATCTTATACTAAAAATGAAAAACAAAATCCATTTAATACCTGTGTTTTTTAAGTAATTGAAAGTGTTGGGCAAGTTGTATTACAGTTTCTTTTCACTAATGTCCTAACATGTTAGTAGAAGCTGCAGAACCATCTCTTTTACTTGTTGGAGAATTTTAGATAGTGATATCTGTATTCTGTACTAATCAAGAGGTGCCTTATTTTGGTTTGGAATAAATGACATTTATTATTATTTGTATTTTAAGAAGAATGCTAACAAGTGACCTGAAAGCACTGGTACGTAGTTAAGGATTAATAAGTAGAATTTATTTTATATGTGTAAAACTATTGTCAGTATGAACCCTTTTATTTATTGATTTCTTCACCCTTAGGTCACTCATTTACTTGAACTAGACAAATTTTCAAACTTGAGTATGGCTTGGGCAAAAATATGAAGCTTAGACTTGACTTATTTAACATGTGTATGGCTTGACTAATTTTATGATTGAAACTTAGTTCAAAGGTGAAATAAATTCGTATTAAACTATAATTTTATATTTATGGAGGTGTCTTGGTGACATGTTGGTCACGGGCTTGAGTCCAGAAATAGTCTCATTGCATATTATTCAAGTTGAAGACCATGTACATTATCCTCCCTCACCTTTTTGGAGCGAGGAGCCTTTGGCACTGGTATATTAGTTGTTAGTTGTAGTATTCATAAAGATGACATAAGACTAAAGGAAATCTTTGATGAGGGAAATGGTGAATTTTAAGAGAACTTATGGTCATCCATTTAAAATACGACTATTTAAAATTGAAAATAGGTAAATGGTATGTACCAGATGATAATAAAAAATATATATAACAAGAATGAGAACAAGAGAAAAGTAAACAAACCGGCTAGATGTTGCCGGAGAGTCACTGGAGGGTTGCACAGGGTTATGCAGTACTTGCAAGTGAGGCATGATAGCTATGTACTTTAAAAGGTTTTTCTACAACCTGAAACCCTTTTTATCCAAATCCCAAAATTACCTCCATAATACCCTTCTAATGTTAATATATTGGAGGGCTTCTTCAAAATTTTTGATACCATCAGCAAAGCGGTTTATAGTGCCACAGAATGCTGCTATTACGGCTCCTATTGTGGTTGCTATGCCACTATAGCACACTATTTTATATAAGGATTAATCTCACATTTCAACTGTGTATGTCCTAACTAATAAACAACAACTTTGAGATCACTGCAATAAGTAAGCTTGTATATTCCAAAGTTATGGCAACTGATTTTTAACTTTTGTTAGACGCTTGGTTGGGTTTCATTCTTGTTTACATTTTGCACAAGTCTTATAGTTCAAAACTTCGACTGATCGAATCCTATTCTTTTTATTATACTGTACAGACTTTTATATATTCATAGTGCCTGTGTTCAGTTTAAGCTACTCCCACATTTATGCTTTCATGAAGGAGTTGGAAAATCTAGTTATTGAGATATGCATTGTAATAATAAGAAAATGGCGACACTTAAATATAGTCACTTGTCAGTAGTAAGTAAATAATAAGCAGAATGGTAGATGCAAAACTATATGTATTCTGCTGATTGATTCAGCATTGACCTGTATTGTAAGATATTGACTGCTGGTTTTATGTAGTTTCCATGTTAAATAACAGTACAATAGTCATCCTTTGCTCTATTTTTGACTTGCCTGACATATGTTCTATTTTGGTTGTGACTATTAAATTGCAGAGATTGTGTGGAGCAGTGTAAGAAAACTGGATGTGTAGGGGATAGATGCTTTCAACATTGTAAATTCTCATCAGATGGAAAACCAATTGACGGTCCATGGTATATGCATGAACCCCTCTACCTGAGGTGGAAACAATGGGACTGTTGCACTGACTGTAGCTATTACTGTATGCTAGCTAGAGAGGAAGAAAGAACAAAACTTGGTGACAAGCCCGTCAAGTATCATGGAAAATGGCCATTCAGGCGTGTTTATGGAATTCAGGTTCCTTCATGAATCTCTAACGCAAGGTTTAATGATAATATTGATAAGATTGTTTCAGTTTTTGATTGTGTTGTGGATATGCTATGCATGATTTCAGGAACCTGTTGCTGTTGCTTTGTCTGCTGTCAATCTTGCCGTTCAATTTCATGGTTGGGTATCCTTTTTCATTCTTGTGTACTACAAGTTGCCTTTGAGGACAGATAAGAAGACTTACTATGAGTACACTGGATTGTGGCATATTTATGGGATTCTATCCATGAATTCATGGTTGTGGAGTGCTGTTTTTCATAGTAGGTAAGTTGTTTGAATTATTTCCTTTTATGGTTTGTGCTGTATTTGTAAAATTATGATTCAGTGCTATTGAAGCAGTAATCCTCAAAAGCACAGATGTTTCCGGCACTGTGCCTTATTATTGCTTTCCAGGCACTCCTGTGTATGTATTTCGAGTAGTGACATAAAAATTGGATTTTCATGCTAGAATGATCTAAATTCATTATATAAATATGAGGAAACCCCCAGTTTAGTCCCTGAAATTGTAAGCATTGGTCAATTGACACTAAGGACTAACTTGTAAAAGTCAGGGACTAAAGTGACCAACATTTACAATCTAAGAGATTAATCTGGATAATTTTTCTAATGTATGTTTCAGCATCACAAGGTTTTTATATTTTTATATGAAGCAATTATGCATAAACTATCGCTAGCATATTCTAAATGTAACCCACAATCACAGTGCCCAGAATCACTAAGTGATTTCTTTCAACAGGTAAAAGATAAAGAAATAGACTCTGATATCTTAGGTATTCATGCTGCCATTTTACTTCTCATTTGTTCAGACATTAGGTTATAATAAAGAAGATCAGCTGTTCTGTGATTATGTTTTAACCTTTTTCTTTTCCCCTTTTGACTTTTGGCGTGTATTTCTACCTTCATTATCTGTAGAGCCGTGGAATTAACAGAGAAGCTGGATCTTTCTTCTGCTGTGGCCTTACTTGGATTCTCTCTAATTCTAACAATACTGCGATGTTTTAACGTGAGGGATGAGGCTACACGAGTCATGATTTCCGCTCCCTTGCTTGCTTTTGTGACAACTCATATCATGTATCTGAATTTCTATGAACTTGCTTATGGTAATCTTTTATCTTTAACGAAGTACTTTCTTTTACACATCTTATACTATTACACGCTTCATACTTCCTTGATTGCTTTTGTGACCACATGTATCCTTAATCTGAATTTCATGTGCTTTTAGCAATGCTGAACACAGATGGAAGATGCATTTCCTTTTCACATTCATTCAGACCCTGTTTACCCAAAATTCTTATTAACTCTATAAAATAAAGTAATTTTCTTCCACAAGTCAAAATCAATTTGCAAGTGATACTTAAAAGTCTATCCAATCCAAAGTCTATGGTAATGATGCTGCATTGTTATGGGGACTTGAGCTGATGTGTTGACTTTTTCACCCCAGGTTTGAACAGGATAGTTTGCATGGGAATGGTTGTTGTCCAGCTTGTTATTTGGGCCATTTGCGCCGCTCGTTCGAATCATCCGGCGCGGTGGAAGTTATGGACAGTGGTGGTTGGAGGTGGCTTGGCTATGGTGTTGGAAACATATGACTTCCCACCTTACATGGGATATGTGGACGCTCATGCTCTATGGCATGCAACAAGCATTCCTCTTACATTTCTTTGGTGGAGTTTTGTAAGGGATGATGCTGAGTTTAGAACCTCAGCTATGCTAAAGAAGGTAAAATAGTGCTGATGACACAACTTGGCAGAGGTTGGATCAGTCAGATGAAGAACATGTCACATGCTCTGCTACCTGCATACTTTGATTTTGTACATCAGAACTTTTTTTCTATTTTCCTCGTGCATGCGTTTATTTGAAATGCTTAACACGATGGTTTCTGTGCCTTTGATCATGTAACATTTTGTTCTCCTCTTGTATGAGATACTTTCTTAGTGGAATTTTAATTCATTTGCAATGCTTATGCACCTGTTCAACATCATTGAAGTTGCTTAGATTCTAAACCACACTTCAAAGAAAATACACCAAACACATATTAGTGATGCTTTGGCTGATAAAAAGAATATTAGTGAGACTGTTTAAGTTCAAGAGCCGGCTCAATTATTCAGTGTTGAAAATGTTACATCTCTTTTTTTTTTTTTTTTAAAAAAAGATCATATAAACCAGATAAAATAGAAAATAAGTTTTTATTGTTATATATATATATATATATATATATATATATATATATATTTAAAAATGGAAAATAGAGAAAAATCAAGATTACAATTTTGCAACTAAAAATGAAAATAAAAATTGTGTTAAAATTTAATAGCTATAACAATGACGGTTACACAAAATAATTGCTAGGTTATAATATGATGTTGAAAGATTTTTCCTTATAATTATTATGTGTTTTACTGGTGAAATATATGTATACATTTCTAGCATTTAAATAATTTATTTTCATTTTTCTTTGATTTTTTTTAATTTTAAAATATAATTAAAAATAAAATAGGAAAATATGTTTTATATATTCGTTATTTGTTATATATAAATACTAGGGTATGTATGTGTACTTATATTTTTAATTTTATAAGTTATAATTCAATTTAATATAAATAATTTTATTTAAAATGTTTTATTTTTTAAAAATTAATCTACTATAACAATTAAATATTTAATTTTTTTATATATAATTTAATTCCGTTAAAGTTCTAGTAGTCTAGTAAGAATGATTTATCTATAGTTCTTTATATTTGAACCACATGTTTAATTCATTATTTTTACTTTTTTATGTCTATATTTTGTGTCTAGTAAATATTTATTTTGTCTTTTGATTTATAACTCCTGCCATCTCCAAAATTTACATTGCTTTGTGAGTTCTTGTACTCTCTCACACGAATAGAAATGCATTTAGAATTATATAATTCAGGAGATGACACCTAATTTTTTAAGTTTTTAAATTGATTGATTTATAATATTTCTTTGAATGGAACAATATCACAATAATATGGATTAACCAAGAATGTATCCAACAATAACCAGAAAGAAACAACAAAAAACCTCAATTACAAGGATAATCGAACAAGCCACCTTACTGCAAGACCAACACTTATGGGTCACAGTGGTTTCTTGTTTGGAGTGTATGAATGTTGTTACTTGCTTGATGTGTGAGTATACATCATGATTTGTGAAGCACATGGCTGAAAGATGTTGAAGTCCTTTGAAAAAGGTTATTATCCCATCCAAGGTCTGCATAACCTGAGAAGATCAGAACAAGGACTTTCCATGTTTCATTCTAAGAGGGTATTTGCACAAGACACTTTGTGCTTTTGTCTTGACAATGTTCTGTTGTTGCTTCATGGCTGCTACGTATCAACATGAAAAGAAGGAAGCAGGAAGCAATTCTGTGTTGCTTTGACTTCAATGTTGAGAATCTGAATTGATTTTGCAAAAGTGGAGCCAAACAAAACATTTTGAGCAGCTATGTTTGTCCTGTGACACTTTTACATTCAATACCTTTTCTGCGTGTTCTCTTTTAATTTACTCTTCATGATTTTCTTCTCAGAAATATGATGTTCAGCAGTTTTGTTTTTTTTTTCCAATTATTTTTATTCTCTTCTGTCGAACATGCTTTTTGGTGTTACATACCCTATGTGAACAATATTTCCCATAGAAAAAGGATAATCATACTAGGTATATCAGTTTCTAGTTTCTGATTACTTTGTTGATTTTTAAAGTTAGTACTGGGACAATGAAATAGGTCCCTTAGCTCAGGTCAGGTCACTACCAAACGAAAGACATGACAGGTATAAAAACCAGTTAATAGAATCTCTCAGAAATCGGAAACTTGGTTTTGGCTATTCTAAGGGGAACAGGTCTTGAAACCGTGTTCAAGTGGGCAACGTGGCTCATATTGTAAAGATAGAGAAAGTGAATTTGGTCTCCTAAGGAAAGTCTGAAGACATACTTTCCAATGCTAAGAATTTCTCTTCAATTATTGCGGCATTATTGCAGGGTCAGGAGTCAATTTTTTCAACATGCTTCGGTCCATGAAGAACTGTTGTTGAGTTGAGATTATTACAAAGTTTCCATTTGAATAGGTTGACTCAATCCAACTCAAATCAGGACAAGGAGTTTGCTTCTTATCTGCTTTTTTCGAGCCAACCTTTCATTTAATAATATCTTTGAGGATAAAGTGTGGTCTTACTTTGTGATGGACCCATCTCACACTTGGCAAAACCATTACGGTTCTGTCAAGTTTGAGGTTTACCTTTCACACAAATAACTAACTTTGATATTCCACAATAACAGACATGAATAACCACAAACAAGATTCTTCTTTTATTTAATTTACATATATAAACTTGAAGGTAAGTGAAGAAGCACTTGATTCATAAGATACTTTGACAAAAAGGGTTACAAAAGAAAATCCTTTTAGTCCCTTTCAATCTTTCTACCTATATATATAACTGGTATCCGTACTACTAATAAAAAACAGTACAGACACTCCACACTCCAAAACTAGCAGCAAAAAGCAAATCAGACCAAACACGGTATTAGATTGAGAAACTCCACAGTGACACCTCAGTATCTTGAGCTTCTAAACCAGCATCTTCATACTCATACCCTAAGAAATGTGACGGGGACATGAGCACCATGTTCCTGAGCTGCTCAGGTATATCCAACACTTGCTCTTCCTGATCTTCCTCCATGTAAAACAGACCTTGTTCCAACGTTGTTTTTGTCGCCGCCTCCAGGCACTCTTGTCTTGTGTTACTGTTTTGTGAAGTTTGGTCTGGTCTGAAAGCTTCAGCAGCTTCTGCTGCTGCTTTTTGAATATCTTTGGCGCTGGCACTGGCAGGGGCTGGTAACCGCCACCTGGAGTCGGCGAAGTTGAGACAGGCGTACCGGCCCCTGAGGGCCATCGCCGCCACGTCGTGTGCCCGCGCCGCCATCTCCGGCGTGGGGAAAGTCCCCAGCCAAATCCTGCTCTTTTTGTTTGGCTCCCTCACCTCACAGACCCATTTGTCGGAGTTCCTCCTCCTCACTCCGCGGTACACTGGGTGGCGCGTCTCCCGGAACTTCTTCCGGCCCGCCCTCTTCTTGGGATGCCTTACTGCCAGCAGAACCTCCTCATCGGAGAATGCGACGGACGGTGGCGATGAAGAATCGAAGGAAGTGGAGAGCTCGGAGGAAAAATGGTACAATCCACACATAGTATAGTAGGAAGAGTGAGTTTAATGATGTAAAGGGTGGTGTTTTGATGATGTTGTTCTCTTTTTTGAGTAGGAGTGTTGGGTAGTTTTGGTTTTGGTTTGAATATATAGATGAAGGGTTTGGTTTTGGAGAGAGAAAGAGGCAACACGGAGTGTGAGAGTGAGATTTTGAGTGTGGAGAGCCAGCTGGTTGGCCAGTTGGGGAGCTTGTGATTGGGTTTTGACTGACTCTGAGAGTGAAAGAGGAAAGTGACGAGAAAAGTGTGCGTGTGAGTTAGTGAGTGAGTTAGGGACAAAACAGGGACTTAAACTTAATCTGCCATGTGTGCGTTTGACAGAGTCCTTGGATATTGTGTTAGATTCGGGAACAATGACACTCTTCGAATCAAGTATTTAAAAGAAAAGATTTTTTTTTCAAAAATACCGAGATAGATAAAATAACTAACCTTTTGTTAGTTATGAGCTAAGATATTAAGATATTTTTTGTTATGTTATTTTAGGATATGTTATTACGAGAGTGATGATTTGAGAGAAGGTGAAAAGATTGATTTGGGTCGATTAGAAGGCGATGTTTAAAATGAGTTAGAAATATTTTAGTAAATTTATTTTTTAATAATAAAGTTTAAATTTTTTTAATCAAAATAAAAAATAATAAAATATATTTGACATATTAAACACTAAAAATGAAAAAAAAAGACGATTGGAATCGGTTCCAACCACAACAAAATCGATTCCATCTCCCTTTAATCACAACAAAATTGATTCCATCTTCCTTCAACCACAACACTATCTGTTCCCAAAAAACATATCTGATTCCTCCAAAACATTATGTCCATGGTGGCTGCATCATTTCATGTGTGATAATATGAAAATAAAGCAAGGTTATTTGTGTAAAATGACTTTGTCCACTCTCAAATCTCTTCAACCTAGTGGGATCCCCTCAAAACATTAATCTTACAATTTTGTGCTTCACATCGTCTCCAAATAGATTCAAAAGAACACATCTCACATCGCAAATCAGCACTTGATAATTTCTTTGAATAATAATGAATGCAAAAGAACACGATTTTAGTGACCATGTAAATGTGGTGAATTTAAAAAGTTAAGACATTTTTAATGTTTGAGATTGGATTCTATCTTAATTTCTTTTATTGCTAATTATATGTCTTTTAGGTTTTCAACGGGTTAAAAATGTATTTTTTTAATACTACTCATATATATATATATATATATATATATATATATATATATATATATATATATATATATATATATATATATATATATATAAAATAAGTATGAGAGATTTATTGTCATATAATCATATGAACCACAATCTCTCAATAACTATGATTATAACCATAACCCATATATAACCAAAACATATGAAAGAATATATAACCCAACATATTTTACCAATTTTCTTCATAACATTTTTAAGTTTTACATTAAATCAACTTGGATAACTCTTACATCACCTTAAGAAATGAGATACTTGATATAAAGATGACAAGCGAAAACCATTGCTTTTAACCTATTTAGCTATGGACAGCCTAATAAAATATTGTAGGAAGACGACGAAGTGTTTGCCATTAAATATTTGATCAAGTTTTAATTGATTTACCTACATCAAAGGTTGTCCATAATTCTACGTAACCCCAAACTTTTGATATTAAGTTTCTCTAACTTTTGCTATAAAGCACATGTGTATTATGTTCACTTTTTAATGTTCTCCCATACAAAAATTAGTTTTAGGGATTTAAAAACATAAAATGCAAATTGATGAACACAACAAAAATCAAAAATCGAAAATTAAGATAAGAAAATAGGTCAATCCAAAGATTTAAGAATAAAACAATCATGTTATTTTAGTTCTATAAATATTTACATCCAAGTTTAATTAATTAACTGATTCAATTAATCGATTACATAAAACAAATCAAGATTTCATTCAATCTAATCTATACTTTGTTATCCAATCAAGCTTCAATCGGTTCCTAATTTGATTTTCAAAATAAAAAGAAAAAGAAATAATTTAGTCTCAAAGAATAAAACCAAGATTAGAGAAGAAAATAATAAATTCAAAGTGATCAATGATCGATACAAAAATCAATTTAACTTATTTGATCTTAATTTTATGATTTTATACTCAAGGATTAGTTCTTCTTTGATGAAAAATACCAAACGAAATTCAGATAAAAAGTGAGAAGAAGGGAGAAAGTAAAAATTGAAATTGAGAGAAAAAAAAAACAAAGAGAACATGAGAATTCCTAAAACTAAAAATTGTACTACATGATTTTTGTCTTAGTTTAAACAACATTTAGGTCATATATAAATTCTAAAATATGAAGTAAAATATGGATATCAATGTCGACTTTAATTATATTTATAAACTCAATTATAAGTTGAAACTAATACAAACATTTAATAAGATTATTCTTTATAAAATTTCAATAAATCTACTTCATCTTTAAAAAATCATACAAAATAATATAGAACTTCAAATCCGATGTTAAATTTAAAACTCTTAGAATATAAAATCTAATGTAATTAAAATAAACTAAAAATAATATCCATAAAAAAATAATGATCAAAACAGTTAATAATTATTATGTAAGCTGAAAACCAACTAATTTATTATTATTAAAATGAAAAGTGCTAAAGATTGAAAGTAGATTATATAAGGGTTAAATATGTTTTTATCTCTTAACTTTCAGTGAATTTTGAAATTAGTTCATTCCAATTTAGTCTTCCACTCTTCGAAATATGTTAATTTAGTCATTTTAATCAAATTTTGTTAGGTTTATTTGACATTTTAAGTTTGAATTTAACAACTCAAATACTATTATGCAACGTGCTTAAAATGTCAAATAAACTTAAAAAAATTTGATTAAAAAGACTAAATCCATGTATTTCATAAAAATAATGACTAAATTGGTCAAAAATTTCGACATAGACTATTTTAAAATTTAATGAAAGTTAAAAAAGTAAAAATATGTTTAACCCATTATATAAATATAGATAGGTATTATATATATATATATTATATATATATATATATATATATATATATATATATATATATATATATTCATAGGAATGTAATAATGAGAAAGAAAAAAATTATAAAAGAATACTTAGAAAGTAATAAATAATTGTTGTGAGTTGTGGGGTAGGAGGTGAAGGCAAATTTGAGAGTAACTAAGGTTAGCTGGAGTCGCGTACGGAAAGTGATAGATTTTGGGAAAAAGAAAGACAACTATTGTACAGGTGTGCATCTTAGAGTTCCAACGCTTTCCGCGTTTCTTTTCTTCATTACTATATTTCCCCACTTCATGCACACGTAACATATCCTAAATAACATAAATTAAACACCACTTCTTTCCAAATACCTACATCCAACACTATTCTAACACTATTTAACACTTTTTCTATGTAAACTACTCAAATTAACTATTATTATACTCATGCTAATTAAGGGTGTGCTTAAAGGATATGAAAATGTTAATGGTGTTTTGGGGTTGTTATAAAATTATTTAATAACTAACTATAAACTACCGTATTATGTATAGTTGGTTATTTTGTGATCGATTGTAACTCGAGTCAGTTTTCTTTTTAGCGTAAATTGCAAAAAATAAAATGTGTGAACCTCAAAGACTAAACAATGTTGAGAATTTTGTGCTACTTTGGAGATACCATTTTGTAGGATTAAACAGTTTTAAATTATTGAAATAATTTATAGAAAATGTTAATCATTGTCCTAAAGATATTGTTTAAAATTAATTATGTTGAAATCTTAAATAATTAATTTTATTCATTAAAATAAGCTTTTAATTACTTTTTTACTTAACTCCACTAATGTGGAATAATTCCACTACATATTTTAATTGGTTTATTTTTTAAATTTTTAGATTTTTAACTACTTTATTACTTGACAGTTAATATATCGAATTCCTTACTTTTTTTATTTTATTTTAGTTTGTTTCTTACTTTGTTCATTTAAGTTTTTTTTTCCTATGTTTAATTATATTTTATTTTTTAACAACAATAAAATAAAATACAAATAAAAAAGTGACGATGTTAAAATTATTTTTTTACTTCATTTTTTAATTCTTTTTAGTGTGTAAAATAAATTATATTATAACATTTATGGATATTTTTTTCTTTAAATAAAATAAAATTGTATTAATGGTTATTGATGTTCAAATTCATTTGATGCCATTGTTAATTATAAACTTTTATAAAATTTAATACTTATTAATTATTTTATAAAATTACATGTTAGGAGAACCATAATTTATTTATAAGCACGACTAGTATTTTATTGTGTTGAGATGTGATGGTAGATGGTTAATTTCTTTTAGAAGCGGTGGAAACAAAGGTTTGGATAGCAAATTTCAGATAAAAGGGTGTGCATGAAGTTGAAAGCGAAAAAATTGTTGAGAATTTTGAGGATAGATTAAACATAATATATTTAAATAAAAAATTTGATACTTATAGTAACCACGATTAGATAATGAGAATTTAAATAATAATATAAGATTCGTTATCATAATTTATCAAGAAAAATTATAAAAAAAATCTAATATTGGTCTTTGAAATTAAATCGGATTCGATAACTGGTTAAGTATAGAAAAGAGGTCCTCATAAGATCTCTTTAATTTACAAGATTAATGTAATTTTTAAAATATTTATTTATTAAAAATTTAAACAAACAAATTTTTTATATTTTTTTATTAAAAAATATTTATGAAAATGTTAGACCGGACAAAAACTTACCTTACTCCTACTTTTAATGGAAAATTACTTTGAAAAAGATATTTATTTCAAAGAAATGAAGTCAGATAAACATTTTAAGTTATTTCATAACCTTTTGCAACAGAATAAACAAGTAAATTCAAAATTTTAAGTTATCTCAAACATATTTAGTTTGAGTTCTAGAATATTTTAGATTTATTATACAATAATTAATATTATAAGAAAAATTAATATTATTAACCATCAAAATTTATCTATAATGTCTAAAATTTATCGATAAATTAAAATTATCGACGAATTACTAATGATAAAAAATTTATCAATAAAAATGTTATTGAAAAATTTATCGATGAAAAATATTTCGTCGATAATTATTGAAGGAAAATCCATCAAAAAAATTCGTTGATAAAATTTGTTTATAATTAACTAAAATATCCATTGATAATTATTTATTATTATTTTTTTCAAAAATTTGATTTTTTACATCTCGTTTTTCATCCCAAAATCAATACTACGTCTCCTTACGTTTATTCCCATTTTTTTCATATCAAAACTAACATTATGTGACAAATTGTAGGACAAAAATACTAAAATAAATTAGATAATACATAAATTTAAAATTTATTCAACATTTAATCTTACTGAATTACAAAATAATTCATTTGAGAATTAAGCTACAAATAAAATAGTTTTTTATTAGAAACAAAAAAATACATAACATACTATCAAAAAATAAATTTAGTTAAACTAAGTTCATCATGATGGTTTATATTTTAAATTCAAAGTTTAAGTTACAAATTATTAAAAGTCTTATATTAACTATAGGGGTGGCAAGGCGGGCCGGCCCGTCCCGTTTAGGCCCGCCCCGCATAAGGTCCGCACATCGCGGGCCGGCCCGCCCCGCCCCGCACATTTTATGCGGGCCGCATACTCTGGCCCGCCCCGCATATACATTGGCCTGCGGGCCTGCGGGCCGGCCCGCTTTTTTTTTTTTATTTTTTTTTTTATTTTTTTTTTTTTTAAT
>Ga0209589_1009176_pt1 | contig 15063 bp, 4 predicted proteins | sample CowpeawhiteBW_FD_187525 | JGI IMG/M metagenome (GOLD analysis project Ga0209589, IMG submission 187525) | Root nodule microbial communities of legume samples collected from California USA - Cow pea white BW (SPAdes) (version 2) | ecosystem: Host-associated > Plants > Roots > Nodule | place: USA... | reverse complement strand
AAAAAAACCAGACAGAAGGATAGTAACAGTGAAAAATCTAATGGATTATTTAATGTTAACACAAGGTGAAAAATAGACGAAAATAGCCAAAGACGCGTGGGTATACAGTGGATTAAATTATAGTAGTTATTATTCATTTTGTATTTGTTTTTCCCTTTTTTTCATTATTGAGAATTTACATTTATGTGTTGTTTAATGCCTTAATGGCAAAGTAAGAAGGAAAGGGGAGATAAAGTCCGATTGGGGAAAGTGACGAGACAGTTTGTGATGAAGGAACTTAAAATGGGGTTCTGGTTTTATCGTTGTTAGTGTCTTCGTTTGACTCTGTTTTTTCATTTTATGTATATTTTTTCCGATTTGTTATCGTTGTTGACTCTGTCTGCAAAATCCAACAGGTTGAAACCGAAGAAGAAGAACCAAAAGAAGCAAAGAGAACCGCGATTTGCGTTCATGACAAAGAGCGAGGTTGATCACCTAGACGATGGTTATAAGTGGCGCAAGTACGGCCAAAAAGCTGTGAAAAACAGCCCTTATCCCAGGTAGCATATTACTGTCATTTCATTTTTTTTTCATTTTTCAATATTCACTCATCATATATTCTCTCTCTCTCTCTCTCTATATATTACATATTATATAATATTCATCCATCGCTCTCTTTCGCTTGTCCCTAGCGAACGGTCTAGTTGACAAAATAGCACTAGAGTTTCCCACTAATTTTCGTCGTTCATCTAAATTAATTTTTTCTTGCGGGACACGCAACCGTCGTGCCACGTCACCTTTTAGGAGCTACTACCGTTGCACCACCACCGGTTGCGGCGTGAAGAAGCGGGTGGAGCGTTCCTCCGACGACCCTTCCATCGTGGTCACCACTTACGAGGGGCAGCACACGCACCCTTGCCCTGCTTCGTCTCGGGCCAGCTTCGGGTTCGTGAACGAGCCTGGTGGGTTGGGACATGCCGGCTCCTCACACTTCGTGCTGCCACATCAGCACCATCACCAACCCCAAGCTTCGGCTTTGATATACAACTCCAACCCTCCTTTTGTAAACTCCGCTAGTAACTTCATGAACACGACGTCGTTTGGTGGGTTTGGTCACGACCCAGCGAACCGTCAAGGTTTCGGACACGAGGCTATGTTGAGGGACAATGGGTTGCTTCAGGACATTATTGTGCCGTCGCAGGTGAGGAAGGAGGAGAAGGAATGAGTTAAATTATAGGTTAGTTACGAATTTTGATGATGTTTATACTTTTTATTGGGCTGGGGAAATTGATAATACTAGATAGTCATTACTTTTAATTGGTTTTATTATATGGTCTGTAATCACTGCACCTTACGTTGTTTGTGATGCTCTCTAACTCGTTTTGGTGCTGCTGAGTATGAGGGAGTTTCTGTGCAGAAAACTACCTCACCTAGATTTGAGTTCATATCAAACCTTTTGGAGTTTACATTTTAAATCAGTATATTTCCCTTGTAGTTATGGAGGACCTCAGGTTCTGATTTTGTTAATTTTTTTTTTCTTCTTAACTTCATATATGCCTATTCTTTGTAACCAGACATTTGATGTTTCAGACTTTTGTTGTCTCTGAATTGTTTAGTTTGTTTGTAGATAAAACAATGGTTCTAAGGTGATTCACCATTAGGGTTTTGTTATGGAGTTGATTTGTGAATTTACTTGTGATATGAATCTGAGTTAGGGAGGTGGGGGATGAATGGTTGGAATTTGGTCCTTGAGTTATTGATTGGGTTAAGGGTATGAGAAAAAAAGGGTAAGAAAGAAGGTTGATAAAAACTTTGTATATAGTACGATGAAAGAGTGTTATAATTGGCCCATAACTTCAAAACAATGAATGCACGAGCTGTGGAAAAAGTTGTGACATTATTTTTTGAGCATAGTACCGTTTAGCTTTTGTGTACTATGGCTTTTACTATCATCATTCTTCACCCTACAAGCTTACATAAAAAGATGGAGCCATTCAATGATGATGTGTGTTTCCTGGGACGAAAATAGCTAGCGCATAAATAATTTCATATTGATAGCTAAAGATGGATAATGCAATATGTTGGTGTCAGTGCCAAAGATACACATGATTCTCATGCTCTACCACTGAATTTTCACTTCTACAACCTCAATTTCACTATTTCCCATGACACAGAGGTAGAATTTAAGACCAAGTCATATATAGGATTTCATTTTTATTAGGTTTAATTAGTAAAATGGTACCTATTTTTATTTAGATGTATATGTTTGGTATTTATTTTTAAAAATGTGTCAATCTAGTTCTAATTTTTGAAAAACTATTTTAATTAGGTCTCTTTTAGACAAAATTATTAAAACCGTTAACTTAGTTCATAACTTTTACCACTAATTTTATTTAATATAAATATCAATACTTAATTTTGTAAGTCATTTTAAATATTAATACCGTTAACCGTATTAATAATTTTTTGTTGAAAAAGATCTAATTGAGGCATGTTTTCAAAAGTTGAGACTCAATTGACACTTTTTTTTAAAGTAGGTACCAAATTGACACATCTGAACGATTGTGGGTACCATTCGACTAATTAAACATTAGTTTATATATACCTGGAAATTAATGTGTGAAAGTTGACACAAATAATCTGATTTTTCTTTTCTTTTTGCTTGATCTAAAGCTGAAATTAAAAAAAAATAATAATAAATATTAAGAAGTCAGTTGAACAGTGCTATGAAAGAAGGAAACTTAATGAATAATCGGTTAGGTGGACTACTTAGCCTGATTTGGGTTGACTGGAATTCCACTCTATTAGCCTAAATGTGTTGGACCAACCTATTCATGCCCCTACTTTAGAATAGTTAGTTAGTTTATTGTTCTACTCGTACTGGTAAAAAAAAATGAAAGATACTATGAAAAATAATAAACCTTCACTGTGTTTTTTGTTTTATAAAACTATATAGATTTTTATAGTAACATGTATTTCATTGCATCTTAGGAGCTTTTCGTATTAATACATGTAAACCTTATGTTACAACAATGATAAAAGGACTATATTTATAATAACAAAAATTTAAATCTTTACTTGACATATAAGCAGTTAATTAGTATTAAATAAGTTAGAAAGAGAAAAAAAAAAGAGAGGAATTTCCCGGATAAAAATTAACCCATGCAAAAAATAAAAACATATTTAAATGAAAAATAAGTATCTTTTGTAATAAAAGTTTAGTACATTGTTGTAAGAAGAGTAATTAATTGTTAGGGCCGTGAATAATTGATTCTGGTTCAGTAACGGGCTTATTATATACTTTTTGTCAGAGATTCTGTTGCACAGAATCAGTTGTCCAGAAATGGTTATATTTTGGTAAACTCTTTTGCTTGGGTTGAAGAGCCACCGTTGGATGATTTATTCATCGTAATAAACATATACTTATCTCACTTAAAATTAAAATCACCTTGATTTAATTTGATGATTACTAATATTTAATTATTTTAATAATTTTACGATTGATTTGACGTTGAAGCTACACCAGACGCGGTTCACATTTTAAAACATCAATCACAAAAGTATAACAGGGTTTTACTTTCGCCATATTTTGAAATTTGGAAGTTCAATTTTATAAATTTTCAAAATTCAAAATGTTGAAACATTAATTGAATTTTATTTATTTTTTAAAAAGTCAATAAATTAAGAAAATGGGCATGGTGAATAGTGGGATAATAATTTAGCGCAGTACTGCACCATCCAGGCACGTACACAGGGAAGGGAAAGAATCAATAATTCAAGAAACAATGAACGGAAATAAAAATTTAGGTTTTATAATTACAAAATTGCAAACTTGTTAGGAGCTTTAGGAGTATGGGAAAAAGTTACGTTGTGGAGACAAGGGAAGGACGAAGATATGGGTTTGAATTTTTTGCGAGATAAAGATAAGGTTTTGCGTAAAGTTTATAAATTTATGAAAAATTTCTCTCTCTTTCCCTTTCTATTTATGGCCCATTGTTAGTAGAAAGGTATAGATTGAAAAGACAGTTGATATATGGCAATAACTTAATTAAAGCATTACACGTACAGTAGCCACTAAAAAGGAGGGTTTGGTTTGGTTTGGTGGAATGCAAAATCTTGAATTATGCAGTTCCATGATTGCTTCCCAAGAGCCATGCAAGTTCAGTTTCTGGTACAATCAACACAACAGAAGCAGATGAAGAAGAAGAAATGTGATAGAGAAGGTAGAGAAAAAGAAAAAAGGTCATGAATATTTTTCACTATTGTGAATATTCTCATCTTCAAATCACGTACATTTTTATTTATTTCTGACTGATGTATCAATAAAAAGATCATTTGGATTTTGGGGTGTGACTATTTTCATATTCTGAAACTTTCCAGCCATTATAATGTATATAATAATCCAGAAAAGTCGCATCTTCGTGTAATCTGAGTTGAATTGATGCCAACTATATGGTTTGATGCTTAAAAAAAATCAAATCCAGAAAGGATAGATAGCATGTCTTGTCATTTGTTGACAACGGAAATACTTTTATATGGATTTGAGTCGGATTTGATCGAGAAAAATTAAATTTGTTTAAAAGTGGATTGAATTTAATTTGATTCACTTTATCTACAGGTTAAAAGGATTTGAGTTGAGTTGAAGGTGGGTTGACCCATTTAACCCATTAATATTTTTTTACAATTTTTATTTGTTTTTTAATAATTATTTACTATTTATAAATATAGGTTCACAATTTCATATTTTTAAATGCTAGAATGTTGTTCAGTAATATTTAAATAGTTTGAGTACTTAATTAATTTGATTGTATACGTTGATACTTTAATCTTTAACTATAATCTATATAGTAAATTACCCAAGCAACCGTCTTATAAACAAATTTTCTAAATTAGCATGACAAAAATGTGTAGTTTTTTTATTTATATTTTGTTGAATAACATGATAGAAAATGTGTAATATTACCTATGTTTTCTTTGAGTATATGGACAATTTCTTGGAAACAATTCATCATATATTGGTGGTGAGCATGACGAAGACATTAGTTCTTGATTTTATTGTGATTGTCATCTCATGGACTGTTTATAAAAATATTTAAATATTTGAATACTTAAAAATAAATAAATAATTTTTTTTTGTGGCTTAGTGAGCCAACTACTTAATCCACCAACCCGTGGTGGGTCGAGTCAAGTTGCAAAATTTCTGATTTACCATAAAGTGAACTCGGATTGGGTTCACTCATTTTCAACCGACCGAGCTCATGGTGAGTCAACCCGTGTGAGTCGGATTGGCTCACTTTGATGAATCCAAATTCCAGAAAGAAGAGTTACCATGTATAAATAAAAAAATTTAAGCAATCTTTTTAAAATATATTATTAAAAAGGAAAATTTTTATTCTTTTTTTTATAAGCTAAACATTTTATTATTGTGTGAAAACATTTGTATATGATGTAAAATCTTTAAGCATCAAAGAATTTTTAATATATATTTATTAAAAAATTTACAAAAATCTTGCATGAGGAAAAGTATATATATTTATGCAATATTATAGAAATAACATTGGATGTAATTATCTAGTAGATATTACACTTTTCTTTTACGTTTAAGCTAGGGAATGTTGGTTCCTTAATATGTTAGAATTGCGAGAAATCCAAACGTAATATGTTTAAGTATAATAATTAAATATATCAATGCAGGCAACCTATTTCGTGATTAAAAAATTTGTGAGAGGAAGTTGGATAAGTTTAAAAATAGTGGACATTTTGATAGGTAAAATTCCTTGAACAATTTATTTATTGTTTGCTTGCTATGAAAGTTTAAGAAGGCGTGGGACAAAAGCATGTGTTAGAAATGGGCCAAAATGTTATAACCCAACATGTGAGCATTTTATGGAGTTAGTTTGAAAGTAGAAAACTCTTTCTTCTTCATACTACATGACCAGAGAGGAGGCACGAAAAATGTAACACTTAAATAGCACTCCTACATTGTGTCTTGTTAATAAAAAAAATAGTTATTATTTTTGTTTCATGGGTGGGTTTTTAACCCTTCTCTTTCCCCTCCCCTTTTAACACTTAAAAAATTGAATATCTTTTACCGAAGACAAAATTTTAACTTAATGTAAAATAAAGAATACATTGAGGTCAGAAAATAGTTTCCTCTTAAGGATTTAACTTTTAATTTATAGATAAAGTAATTACAGAAATACTCACTAAAATATCTCTCCTATATAAAAAATATCAACTAGTAATTGATAAACTTAGAGTCAATTTTTGTATCCATAGAGTTTAGATAAGTTTTTGGATGTCTTATCCATATTTAGGAATCAGGTCAGACGATTAGGATGGTACAATTATATTTAAAATTAAATTGTAACATATATAATTGGATAATATTAAATTGATTTGTGTTTGAACATTGTATTGAATAATATAGATAAAAAGGAATAATTCAAATGATTTTGTTTGTATATAAGTTTTAGAAACAAAGCAAGTATCATGGATAATTAAAAAAATAGTTTTAACGGAGATTTATTTTTACATTATCTAACATTAAAACCTCTACTAAATTATTTATTCAGAATTTTAAATTATTATTGCATATCATTTAGATGAGTCATACATTCTCCAACTTATATCTACACCACCTTACAATCTCTTGAAAAGAAGTTTAACTAATCAAAGTTGAATCACATTTTAACTAAAGTATATTAAATCTCATTTGAATGGTTGACTTTTTTATTTTCGTTTTTATAAAAGTTGTACTTTATGATATTTTTTAGCTTTTTCACTATTTTTAATAGAAATATATTTTTTATTTTTATTTTCTTATTAATTCAATTAAAAGATTTTTAATTATTTTTTATGCTTTTTATATTTATATATATATATATATATATATATTTGAGACTTTTTTATTAATTTAATTAATAATTTTTTATTTTTTTAATTTTAAAAATTCGTTATGTTTTTTCAATTTATATATAAACATATACTTTTTTATTTTTTTAGATAATTTGATTATTAAAAATATTGTTAAATATGTGTTTAATCCTTTAATTTTCAGTTAAAATTGAAATAAGTCACTCTTCGAAACTTTGACATAATTTAGTCACCCAACTTTACAACAGTGTGAATTTACTCATTTTAAACAAAAATATTAAATTTATTTAACTTTTCAAATGAGTTTCATGATAGTTTTTCAACTAAAATTAAAGAAAGAATGTGTCAAACGGTGTAAAGAATCCAAATATTATATGAAACGTGTTTAAAACGTCAACTAATTTTAATAAAATCTGGTTGAAAGAACTAAGAACTAAATTCATGTAGTTCTAAAGTTTGAGGACTAAATTGAGTCAAAGTTTTAAGAAGACACAAATTCCAATTTTTGACCGAAAGTTAAGGGACCAAAAACATATAACCCTTAAAAATATATGTGAATTTTACTTATTAAAGTTTTTGAAATATTCATATATATATATATATATATATATATATATATATATATATATATATATATATATATATATATATGAATATTTCAAAAACGTGTGATAATACTTTTATTTTAAGTTTTAATTAATTAAGATTTTAAAAATTAAAATAAAAAATATATGTTTGTTTCATATTAAAAAATAAATTTCAAAAGTTAAAATAAATTATCAAAAAGGAAATTTATAGATGTAAAGGAAGAATTCATTTGAACAAATTAAAAAGTGAACTAGTGCATTCAAACTATAATTTGTGTAAATAAAATAAATAAATGTAAAAACTTGTTTTTGAAGATAAAGTTGTATTATCTTCAAAAATATAATTTATGTATTGATGTTCCCAATTGATATAAAATAGAGAATTTGAATTTAAAATAGAGTTCGAATTTTCTATTATTTTTTTTGTATTGTTTTTCTTTTAAGTCTTCAAAATATATGAATGTGGACATATTCAAATAATGTATTTAAAAATACTATAATCAGTATATATCATATATTTTGAAGACAGAGAAATAACTAAAAAACAACAACAGAGAATTCAAATACAAAATACATAAACAACAACAGAGAATCCAAAAGCAAAACAGAGTTTAATATCTTTGCTGATTTGTTACTGTTTTTCTCTATCGAGTTTTCAAAATATGCTATGTTGGTGTACTAAAAAAGATTTTAATATATTTTACTACATTATCATCAATTTATTCTGAAAATTATATAAATGTCCTCTGCAATACATTTATATAAAATAAATTATGATAAGTTTGTGTAAAGATTAGATATTATTTTAAGCTTAAAAAAACTAGTAAAGTAATAGATGTTTTGGAGATACAAATTGAAAAAAATAATAACAAAGAATCTGAATTTTTGGTGTGTTGTTTTAGTAACGAGTCTTTAAAATATATTAATGTTGATGTAATAAAAATTACATATTTTAAAGGATTAAATATATTTTTTGTTCCTTAACTTTCCGTGAATGTTGAAATTAGTCAATTTCAAAATTTTGGACCAATTTAGTCATTCATCTTTTGAAATATGTGAATTTAGTCATTTTAATCAAAGTTTCTTAAGTTCATTTGACATTTGAAATGCGTTTGATAATAGTATTTGACTTAATATTAAAGCAAAAATGTATCAAACAGTATAAACAACTTAAATACAATATTGAAATGCATACGAAACATCAAATAAACCTAACAAAATTTGATTAAAAGGACTAAATTCACGTATTTCGAAAGATGAAAGACTAAATTGATCCAAAGTTTTGAAATGAACTAATTTCAAAATTCACTGAAAGTTAAAGGACCAAAAACATATTTAATCCTATTTTAAAACATCATAATCAATATATATCATTATATTTTGAAGACAAAATAGAGAAACGACAAAAGAAAAAAAAAATAGAGAATCTAAATAAAAAACAAAGTTCAAATTCTTTGTCCAAATTTAAAATGAAGTTCAAATACTTTACTGATTTTTTTATTTTTTTCATGTTTTTCTTGATCGAGTATTCACAATACGCTAATCTTGTACTGAAAAGGTTTCTAATATATTTTAAATCATCATAATCAATGTATAATCAACAAAAAATCAAATCAAATCAAAGTTCAAATTCGTTGATGATTTATGGGTGATCTCTTAGTTGGACCTTCAAAATACACTAATATTTATATATTAAAAATGATTTTAATATATTTTAAAACTTAACAAATTAATGTGCAGCATATTTTAAAGACACGACAAAAATCACAAAAAAATCCTATCAAGAATTTAAGTTCTTAAAACATCTTGATAATTAACAATAATTAAGAGTTAGAATTTAGCAAGTTATGAAACGACAGCACAGACGATAATGTGGTAATGTTTAATTTGTCATTTCTATTTAATACAAGTCTTAGAGTCGTATTTGGAATTATTTTCAACAATTTTTGGGTAGTAATTCTCAATAATCTTTTCTTAAGCGTGAATCCCCTTCGTATGATATACGACTTGTATTCAAATGTCCTTGTTCTGGTTGTAATGTTGTTGTATTGGTGTTATGGTCTAAGTTAGTCATGAGAATGAATTAACGATTTTGATACTATTGCTCATCAAAATGAACTAACGACTTTAATACCTCTGTCGGATATCACTGGTCATCTAAACATTAACCTGGTCATCCAAACATTAACGAACGACGACTCATCTACCACTAGTCATCCAAACGTTAAACGTTAACAAACGACTCTGATACCATTATAAACAAAGGTATTCATCCATCAACCAGAGATTGTATATATGTGATATAAGTTCAACAATTCACTATTTTTAATCCAAAATATTGTGAAATTGGATTTATGGATTTTTTTATTTACATTACTTTTAACTTAATTTTTATCGAATGTGGAGTTTAAACTTATGCGCATTATTCTTAATATTTACCAAGAGAAAAATTGAACACATTAGCAACATGAATGTACTTTAAAATAGAGAACAGAGATTCAAATTTCAAAATCACCACTTTATTCAAACGGCATAGATCCATAGATTCAGAAACAAATCCATGGCAACAACTGATATAAAAAAAAAAAAAAAAAACACAAAAAAAAAAAAAAAAAAAAAAAAAAAAAAAAAACCTAGGTACTGAAGGAAAAAATTATTTTATGGTCCGAGATCAAAAGATCCCAGTAGACTAGTATATAGCAGGTTAATATATTTGTTTTGGGTTTAAACTAAGAGAGATGACTGCTTGTTGCGAAGAAGAGATCAAGTATGGTCCCCGGACCATACGATAATTTCTCGTACCCAGAACAACGTAGGATCAAAAATCGAAGCATTCAGACGCAAACTGTCTGAAGAGTCCTCTGTAAGTGATATAAAGGAGGTGGTCTTTGGAAGCAGTTCGATGGTTTTTGGTGTGCTTGCAGAAATACTTTAGTTGTTTACTGGTGCAACAACCCAGCGTCTGAGACAGAAACAAGAACAACCAATTTATGGCCTTCTTCTTCACACCACCAAGCACCGGCGCAACACTGTTTTCTCGTCCACAATGCTCACATTTCGGCAACACTGGCTTCCTCCACTCCACGGGTGCCCTATTTTTCATGTCCTCTTTCTGGCCCACAATGAATCTCCGAAACTCACTCAATTTCTTCCTCACATCAATCTCCATCTCGAACACCTTCAAGCACCTCTTGCACTGGACGCTCCCGCTGATCCTATTCATCTTGTTCAGCATCAGGTATCTGAAGCTGTGGATCCTCGCTCGCTGGTTCGTCGCCCATGGAAAAGGTGGGGGAATGGTTCCGTCACTTGTTGATGCTGTTGCAGGAGCAGGAGCAGGAGTGTTATCTGAGATGATGTTGTTGTTGTTGGTGTAAGATGATAGAGAGAGAGTGAGAAAATCTTCTTGGAGCATTATTCCTTGTTTTTGATTTTGGAAGGTTTTGAATTTGCAGAGGAGAGGTTTATATAGACGTTGTGGTTCCGATGTCCATTGTCGAAATCTTTGGTGAGGATATGCGGGGGGATCGGTGGAGCTGGGTCAGATAAAATACCTATATTATTGGAAGATAAGCTTCCCTCAGCCACAACTCAATCACTTTATAAATTAATTATCTGTAACAGCTTTTCCTATTCTGTTATCTCTATATAATTTTCTTTTAAATTTTTTTTCTCTCCCTGCATTCTACCAAATATGTTAGATGCATACATTTAATAAATAATTTACTTTTATATAGGTCAAATTTAGAAAGGCGATTGAATTTAGGTAAGCCAGAATATATGAATTCTTTTGGTTTTCTTTTTTAATATATATTGGTTTTGAAGTTTTAAAATATATTAAAAAAAAATTTAAACTATAAACCTAACATAGGTTTAATGTTCAGCATAGAACAATATTTAAAAATTCAGTAAAAAATTTAGACTCACGAAAATCTTAATCATGTTAGAAGACAAATCAAGGGTACAAATTACATTAAAAAAAAACCGTAAAAATGGTGATTTCTTGGACAAGAACAATTTATATTATACTAGCGTACACATAAGTGTGTTAGTTGATTCCTTGGACAAGAACAATTGATATTATATTAGCGTACACACACGCGCTGTCGTGGTTGTGTGTATGCATTTTTTAAATATGTGTGATATTATATTAGTAAGTAATCATAATGTAATGTTTTTAAGTGAATATATAAAATAAAAGATGAGAGAATAACCGTTGATAAATAGAGAAAAAGAGAAAAAACAGAGATAGACGTTTTTCTGTAAAAGCTCGTAAAAGTAACGGTCAATTTTCAAAATTTAATAAATAATTATATTTTAAAGAGTAAAATTGGTATTCTGAAATGTGGACACAAAAGAGATAATCCTATTTATATATTACTAGCGTACGCACATGCGCTAGCGGACACACATGCGCGATAGCGCCCTGTGCGTACGCATGTTTTAAATATAAATGATAGTATGTTAATAGGTCATAATAATGTAATATTATTAAATTAATATATAAAATAAATTTATATTTATTAAAAATAAAGTGAAATGAATAGAGAGACTAATTATTGATGAATAAAAAAAAGAAAAAAAGAATTATAGAAAATAGGTAAAAATAACCGTTAATTTTAAAAAAATAATAAATAATTATATTGTAAAGGGTAGAATTAGTATTATGAAATGTGGACACAAAATAGATAATTTCTTTCTATATTACTAGCGTAAACACAGGCGCGCGATAACGCCTGTGTATCTATTTTTTAAATATGTGTGATATTATATTAATAGATGATAATATTGTAATGTTATTAAGTTAATATATAAATTAAAATTATATTTATTAAAAATAAAGTGAAATATATAAGAACAGACAAAAGAATAACCATTGATAAATAAAGAAGAAGAGAAGAAACAAAGACATCCGATTTTATAAAAAACTTGTAAAAATAACGGTCAATTTTTAAAAATTTAATAAATTATTATATTTAAAGGATAAAATTAGTATTTTGAAATGTAGACACAAAAAGAAAAATCCCCTTTATATATTATTATAGATTATATATATATATATATATATATATATATATATATATATATATATATATATATTTCACTTAAAACTAGTGATTCCTTGAATATTAATTTATAACTATGTTTTTATTTTTAAGTCGCATAAATATCTAAATAAACTTACATTAACATTCTTTGAACTAATTAATTTTTAAAAAGTATATAATTTTAAGTTTAATTCAGAATAGTCAAAAACAAATTTCAAAAGTAAGGGATTTCAGTTTTATCTTTCAAACTAACTGTTCTAGCTAACGGGAATAGTTCTATCAGCCAGAATATTCAAAATAGCATCAAAATCCTTTTACTTTTGTTTTTTCTAACCTCTGAACATTCCTCTTACCTTTGTTATTTCTAAACATCCTGCTTAATTATATCATTGGCTTTTATTGTTTATCCCCAATAATTCAGTCTCTAATTTTTTTTTTTTTGTAATCTTTTCATAAATACTCATCAAATCGGTGTTTTACCGATCTAAATTGGAATGATATTGAACTTATAATCGCACTAACTAATTCCTAAGTTTTAGATAATAGATTCTTCATGTCATTATTGTTGAGTTTGTTATAAGGTCATAAGACATTAGTCTTATATTATATGTCTTAAGGTTAAGGATGTGTTTACTTTTATGTATTTACGATTCCCATATAAGAGAAAAAAATGATTCACAAGTTATATAGTTGTTCATTTTTGTATGGATTTGAGAAAGGAGAAAAGGAAAGAAATAGCGAGATTCTTTCATTTTTCAATCCTCTCTCACGTACGAATAGTTGAAGGTGATACAGTGAGATTACTATTAGTGTATCACCTCAATTTTAGTTTTTCTTAATTCAATTTAATTCACACAAATACCTTTAAATATTTCAAATACCCACTCAAAAACACACGAAGATGCCTGATATTGATTATCACAAAATTATTATGAAAAAAATAAAAATGAAAAAAATAATTATTAAATTTTAATTTTTTTATTAAAATATTTTTTTATTAAAATATTTTTTTAATAAAATATTTTATTTAACTTATTCATTTCAATATTTTTTATAAAATAAATTTAACTCATCTAATTATTATTTTAAATTAATTTCAAAATCAAAGACAATTTAGAAATCTTGTTTTTTTTTCAATTCAGTTTTAATTTTAATTTATCACATCACTCAAAACTTTCACAAACTTTATCTTTAATTCCACTAACTTCGACGTTGAATATCACAAATTTATATTCCTACCCTCAAATCCTCAAGTTTTGTTGAGTAATAAAACGTTTTTCTCTTTTTAGAATTAGCACATACATGTTTCTTACTAGGCCAACAATGGAGAGTACATTTTTTTTATTAAGTTTTTTCTTTTTTTTTTTAGTTTTGTCCTTGTTAAACATTAAAAATATACTGATATTTATCATGTATCAAAATTATTTTTAAAATTGTCGACTTAATATAGGTAATAAGAAAGTCCAATTCCGATTTATCTAGGAACCGATCAAGCAACAATCTTCCTGCTTATATAGCCATAAGTCGATCTAAGACACATAAAAGGATAATATTTTATCTTAGAAAGTTTGTATATGTTATGCATAGCATTTTGTATACATTTAATATTAAAATGGTGTAAATATTATCATTTTTAAATCGGGGCAATTTTTTGTAAAAAGATAATCTAGTTTTAACCATAAAAAGATATGAGTGAAAAGTATTACAATTTCTTATAAAAGGTTAAAAGGTGTATGGAGAAAAAGAAAACCAGAGAAATAGTGAGAAGGATTGGCGCAAGAGATTCAACATGAGAGACCTGGGTAAGTATTTAATGACTAAGTGAAGAATAAATTTGTTCATATTTAGTTTATTTATTTTATTATGAATTTTTTTTTTTTAATGTTAGACCTAATCCAGATTGGGTCATAGTCTATTACCGATGGGTGCTGAATAAAGGTTAGTAAGGGTTCAAAATTGTCGTTATTAGAATAATAATCGAAGACTTAAATAGAAATATTAAAGAAAAAGAATATTATTGAAAAAAGACCTTATTAAGAAATGGCAGGTCGAAAGTTTGGAGGATTGGAAGGAAACCTTATAAGAGGTAATCAAGAAAAAGACTTTTAATCTCTTATTTCTGTTTCATTAAGATTTTTATTATTTAAAATTAAGAAATTATGTCTCTTTCTAACCCATATAGTTATTTTGTGATATGTACTAAAGAAAACGTAATAAATAAAAAAACAGCTCAAAAGTCTCATAATATTTCCTAGAATCTATTAAAAGCTAATTACAAGAGTAGTTGGACAGATTATAATATCCTTAGTAACTTTGCATACACAACAATTAAATTAGGTTTAATTAATCGTAAGGTACCCAGTTTAGTACTACAGTGTCAAATTGGTACCCGCTTTTAAAAAAGTGTCAATTGCATCCCAACTATTAAAAATTGCTTCAATTAGGTCCCTTTCAGACAGAGTTGACTAACGCCGTTAGTCAACGTGCCACGTGTCAATCTGTGGTTTTTTTGATTTTTTTTAAAAACAATTTTAATTTTTTTTTAATTTTAATTTTTTTTTTTATTTTTTTTT
>Ga0209589_1009172_pt1 | contig 15067 bp, 9 predicted proteins | sample CowpeawhiteBW_FD_187525 | JGI IMG/M metagenome (GOLD analysis project Ga0209589, IMG submission 187525) | Root nodule microbial communities of legume samples collected from California USA - Cow pea white BW (SPAdes) (version 2) | ecosystem: Host-associated > Plants > Roots > Nodule | place: USA... | reverse complement strand
TATTGTGGCCATAATGCATAATTGTACTTGGTATTTGATTTGATGAATGTGAACTACTTGCTTTTTTTGAATAGCTTATATAATAAATCTCTTGTTGAATGAGTTGTTGGGCTGAAATATTTGAAGGGATGACAAAAGTTTAGCTAAGGGTTGATTGCATCTTAGGTAGAAGTATTATTTTGATGGGTGTACACTTTTAAAACATGTTTTTCTTGTAACATGGGAGTTGAGGAAGGTCATTGAAGACTTAGAGTAGTAGTAAACTTAGGCGATGATGTATATAATCCTTTGGAGAAATATCGATTATAGTACATAGGAATTGGATTATTTTGGAATTTCTTTTTAAGTGTCTTTTGAAATACAATTTTAATGGACTGTAATTTATACTAACATCGTGTCATAAGTATGTTATTAATAATGTTTATCACAAAGTAATGCTCTAAGAACTTAATAATATATTTAGAACTTTTAGGATGTTACATTTGTTGTATTTATCATTTTTTTTTAAATTTAACTAAAATTATAAAATTATGTGTCCCGTCGATGGATAAGATATCCTAAAGAACACCTAAAGTCTATAGGTCCAAAAATTGGATATAAATTTGTCTTGTTACTAGTTGATATTTTGTTAAGCCATTTTGAATATGAGAGATATTTTAGTGAGACATTTATTACTTTTGTAACTACTTTGCATATAAATTAAAGATTAACTCTCAAGGTGGTAAGTAGGGATGTCAACGGGGCGGGTAAGGTAGGGGTAGTAGCTCCCCCGTACCCTACCTGTTGGATAAATATTCGCCCCGTACCCGTACCCATATTCGTCGGGTATCCATTATGCGGGTACCCGTCTATTTTTTTCATATCTGCGAGTATCCACGGGTATCCGCGGATATTTACAAAATTGTTTAAAAAATAAATATTTAATCATAAATTCAAATAAAATAAAATAAAATACATTATTGTCATAAATTTTAAACAAACCTTCAAATAAACTCAAGTCCATACAAGTCCAAATAATTATAAAAAAAAATATAAAATAATGTTTAATACAATAGAAATTCTTTAATTAGTGCTTTGATCAACAAGCTCACTTTTTTCCTAAAAAATAATCAAATAATAAACCTCAATTGTCACGTGTCAAGTATTCTTATTTTGATTCCATCATTTGACAACAAACATACCATAAATGTCACATACCAATATTTGAAGATGGAAGAATGAAGACAAGATGTGCAACTTAAAAAAAATAGGTCAGAATGTTATATATATATATATATATATATATATATATATATATATATATATATATATATATATATATATATATATATATATATGGATATTTTTGTGAATTAATGTTTAGCGGATATGGGTATCCACGGGTACGGATACTATGATACCCGTACCCGTCCCGTTAACATGCTAGTATCAAAAATACCCGTACCCACAGGTAGCGGGTATCCATTTTTAATATCTGTTCCCTACCCATTGCGGGTTTTATCCGCGAATATCCGTGGGTACGGATATTTTTGACATCCCTAGTGGTAAGAGAACATTAGTTTTTTTGCTATAACAAAACTTATAAAAGTATATGATTATAGAATTATAGAATTATAAACTTATAAAAGTGTAGAATTGTAAAATTATAGAATTATAGAATTGTAAAATTATAGAATTATAAATTTGTAGAATTATAAAACTATGAAATAATGATATAATTATACATGAAATTTTAAACATTATAAAATTAAATATTAAAAAATTTAAAAAATATAAGATTATAAGATTATAAAGACTTAATTAAGTTTTGAATTTATGATAAATTTAAGAATTTCCACTGGAATCTCTAATAATTTTATAATGCTTTAAGTTTTATTTTTATTATCTTTTAATTTTATAATTTTACAACTTTATTATTTTATAATTTTTATTTTATTTTTTTAACTTTATAATTTGTTTATTTTTTTAACTTTATAATTTTTTATATTTTTATATTTTAATTTGAATTTTATAATTTTATAATTTTAATTAAGTTTAGAAATAATTTTCATTAAAAACAAAAAAATCTTTGAGGTCATCATCATGATCTTTATATAATAAAATATTATGTGACGTTGTATTTATAGAAAATAATAATGTAATAAATCACATAGTTAACACACAAAATTTACTCACATCAACTTAATCGAAAATTTTTAAAATTTTGAATAGTCACTAATTAAAAAAAATATTAAGGACTCATTTGAATTTGTTAAACAGTTAAAAACTTAATTAAGTCAAAAAATTTATTTCATCGTGACAAAATATAAAGTTAAAATTTTGAATAGTCAATAATTAAAAAAAAATGTTAGAGACTCATTTGAATTTTCTAAACAGTTAAAAACTTAATTAAGTCAAAAAATTTATTTCATCGTGACAAAATATAAAGTTAGTAACATTGATGATTTTTTATCTAAATGATTAATGTTCATCATTTCATTTATAGTATTAATGAGCAATTATTAACTGTTATTAAATGCTAATAATTAACTCACGGTTACATAAAATTAATAAATTATATAATTAGAAAATTGTAATTCTAAAATAGTAAAATTATAAAATTATATACAAAATTTGAACATCGTAAAATTACAATGTTCCAAAATTAAGGAATTACAAAAAAGTATAAGATTATAAAAGTTTAATTGAGTTTTGAGTTTACCATAAATTTGACAATTTTCAAAGAAATCTACAATAATTTTATATTTTTTATTTTATAGTTTTTCAATTTATAATTTTGTAATTTTATAATGTTTTAATTTTTAATATTATGTAATTTTACAATTTTATTATTTTTATGCTTTTTAAATTTTTAATAATTTAATTAAATTTAAAAATATTTTTTTGTTAAATTCATCATATCTTTAAGATCTTTAAGGAAGATCTCATCGTCATTTTAATCTTTTCTAACCAAATATTATATGGTAATACGAAAATAAAATGATAATGTAAGATAATTGTTACGACACATAATTCATCCAGAATTTTAATTATTAATATTTAATTAAAAAGTTTTAAAATTTTGGAAACTTAATAATTCACAAAAATTTATTAATAATTTAATTGAAAGTTTTCAAAAACTTAAAATTTACTAAATAAAAAAACCTATGTCATCATGACATAAGGTAAAATGATTGACATCAATGATTATTGATCTATATGGTTAATGTTTGTTCATCATTTCATTTATAGTATTAATGAGCAATTATTAATTGTTATTAAATGCTAATAATTAACTCACGCTTATTTCAAATCTTAATCTCTGAAATTTTCCTCCAATAGATTAAATCATGCGCTACCCTGATGATACTTGTTCTCACGAAATCCATAAAAAATTGACATAATTTTTTTTTTACAAAAAAGTTCTAAACTAAAATATCTAACTCAATACCTAGCATATATGATAATATATCTTCTCTCTGTCATATGAACTCTCTATAACGCAACACAAAATATAAAAGAACATGTATAATTTTATTCAACCCACTGACTAAGACCAAGTAAATACACAAGAACTAATCACATCTTAGTGCAATCTGTTTGCTTAAAGGACACTGTGTTCTTTCGCAGATCATAGCCAACCCAAAGGTTTTGCTGAGCCAAGTTTCCAAAGATAGCACCGCTTCGAGTTCCCTGAAAAGCCAAGCATACGATGCAGCAACACACTAGCCCCTCTGAAGTGTGCTGTGATCACTGGCAAATCTAGTTCATCCAATGTCCCTCTGTAGCACAGTCCCAACACATGATTTGGATCCTCAACAGCCTTCACTTTAACTTCACGTGCCACTGCTGATTCCAACCATGTGTAAACATCTTCTGGCAAAACAGTGAGTGTTGTTCCTGAGTCAATTATGATGTTTCCCTCTCCTCCAAATCTAGACAAAGAGCTTCCAAATCCAAACTCTTTTCTGTTGCTTCCCACACTGAACCCTTCTAGGGTTAGGTAGTAAAATACATGTTTAGGTATAGAGACCAATGGGGTTGAGACTGTTCCATGCCCTTCAACCATAGCAGCATCTCCAAAACTGAGTTTGCTTGTTGCATTGGAATGCAGAGTTTGAGGGACCAAACAATAAGAAAACTTCCAACCTATTGAAGAACCCAGTTGATTTATGAGAGACACAGGTCCACGTCCAAGGCCAACTATGCCAGAATTTGCGCCTTTGAAGTTCATGCTGTTGTTATGGCCACACCCTATTGCGGTTCTTGGAAGTGGGATTGGAGAGCCATTGGTGGAGCCTAAAGTGAGGGTCTCCACACTCAAATCTCCATGTGAGAATGTTCCATCCAGATAGCTGATATCATATTTGCAGTGTTTGGTGATGGTGGAAGAGGAGCAAGAGGTGCCAAACACAGAATGGCATGTGGGAGAATTGCAAGGGATGGTTTTGTATGTTGTGGATTTTGAAGGATTGAACAATGGTGTTGCTTGTCTGTAACATTTTTTGCATGGTTTGCATTGCATCCAAATGATGTCACTGCCTGTGTCAAGAATTCCATACACCTTAACAAGTGGGGTTCCAACTGCATACCTCATAAGGTATTCACCAAAATCTGGTATCACGGTGGTTCTTACTGTGTTTGGAAACGCCATGGATTTGCTTAAATGGTTGCCACGGTTTATGGAACGAAGCAGAGCGTTGGAAACCCTTTGGAATTTTGTTTCTGAGGAACTATAGAAGGGTAATTGTGGTGAATCGCGGTGGATTATCTCTACACTGAATCCACCATTTAGGGCTTCTGAGTAAGAGAGGTTGTAGAGACAGAGTAGAAGAAGAAGAAGAAGAGAAGAAAAGCATGGCATTTTCGTCATGTGTATGAAGACAGGAACTGTAAGCTGTTCCTTGTTGCTTTTTATAAGGTTTTGGAGTTCATGTGAGTCATAGATTTGGTGGAAGAAAATGGTGTGCGATGTTTAGGGTTTGAGATTTTGTCTTTTGTCGTCAATCAGTTACGTATTAAATCAAATATTAACCTTATTATCGCTTATATAAGTTAACTAAAATGAAAACATGAAGAAATTCTTACCGGTGGCAAAGCCGACTCGGTCCGTCACAAACGAGTTGGATTGGACTGGTTTGTAAAAAACAAAAAAGGGTCAATAATTATAACTGGTATCGTCCATCTTTTTCTTCTTTTTCTTTAACTTTCTAATTTGTTTTCAAATTTTTAAAATTTTTACTTTTAAAATTTGTTTATATATATATATATATATTAAAAACATATATAATCAAATAAAATATTTTTAAAATTTTTAGTGGATTAGTTAATGTTTTTAATTAAAATAATTATTATATTTACATATTTAATTACTCAATTATAACTAATAATTAAAATTTAATTTGTAGGTATTAATGATTTAAATTATAATATTATTATATATTTATACATTTAAAAAAATAATATAAATGAATCTTTTAATTATTTTTATTTTATTTTTTAAAAACGAGCTAACGGGTCAGGATGGATTGACTTGTATTTTATCCTGTCAAATTGACTACTGCACAGGACGAACCTGAATGGACTGATAAGTTGAAATATTCAACCCAACTCATCCCATTTAACACAGATTTCCTTTCAAAATGTATTAAGAGTTGTAAGAGCAATAAACTTCTATCAAATTACATAATTTATATATTAATTCAATACATTTATTAAGTGATTTATGGCTAATTTTAATTTATACTTTCATTCAAAATTTATTATTTACCTTCTTTATATATATATATATATAATCCAACCCTAGTTTTTAATTGTCAAATGATAAAATATAAAAAATAAAAGTATATTTTGTAGTGATTTTTCAATTATTGTATTTACTTTTTAACAAAAATACTATTACAAACCATTTTTGATATATATAATTTTGACAACCTTTTTAACCAACAAAAATGTTATTTGTGATAATTTTTAACGGTTAAAATTTGTTGTTTTAACCTTCACCGGTATAGATTATTTTTAGTATAATCAAGACTCATTTCCAAAATTATGTGATAATCTATTTTTGTGAGCTCTATCATTAATATGATTAACCATCTCAATTTTTTCTTAAATATTTTAAAATAATATTCATACTTACTTTCAATTATACCTCTTCTATTTAAATATATATATATATATATATAAGAAAATAAATATTAATATTCAGTCTACATGTACATTGAGTTTGACCATTTGGACAAAGTTATGTTAATATTCTGAAAAAAAATTTAAAAATTAAATATTAAAAATATATGTTAACATATATATGTATATAAATATATTTTAATAAATATTAAAAATAATATTAATATTAATATTCTGAAAAATATTTCCCAAGAAAAACCTTTCAGAATATATAAAGAAAAAAAATCTAGAACACGTTCCGAAATTCATTTTTTTAATCCAGAAATACTTTCTAAAACATTCATTTTAGAAGAAAAAAAATTATATTCCACAAAAATTGTTCCAGGTTTCGGAAGATATTTCAGGAAAAACCTTTCAAAATACAAAAAAGAATTCAAAATAAATGTTTCTAAAAGATATTTCTGAATTCAAAATACATTTCAAAATACGCGTTTTGGATTTTTTTTTTCTTTTGACGGGGAAGAGGAGACTCGAATTGCAGATAAAAGCGATGGAGTGAGGTGCATGTCAGTCCACAGTGCTGAGAAAGGGTGAAAAAGTTTAGGATTTTTAATATATTTGTAATGAAGAGTAAATTGAGAATATTATAATTTATGGGGTGCAGGAGGAAAAATGAGAGGTGCAAGGAGAAGCAGTTCTTCAACCTTTTCCAAAGCATTTTTTTTTTTTTGGTTTCCTCAGACGGTTTGATTGAAAATAAATGGCCTATGGCGCATGGGTTTAGAAAACGTTAAAGAAGCCCATTCATGTCTTCATAATCATGTCAACGCTTTCTTATTATGGTATCCTCTTAAGTATGGAAGCCAAGGTTATACAGAAATCATGGTACTCAATCTTTTAATGTATTTGGATGAGATAATGAGAAGAAATATTCATTTATTTAGTGAATTTCAATTTTTGAAAATAAAATAAATTGTTTAGATGACAAAATTAAAAGAAAATTAAAATTTGAAAATGTTAAGAAAATCTTTTAAATAATTAAAACAATATAATTTAAAATTAATTTAAAAGAAATAAATTAAAATTTCACAATTAGTTATTTCTTTTCAATATATATTATACATACACGTATGTATATTAAAAAAATTAAATTGTTAAATATTATTTGAATGTTTAAATTTAACTAATATTTTTAAATTTTAACCATAAAATACATATTCTAAAGGTAAAATTTTATCTTAAAAAAGAAACTCAATTACTTCATCCAAATAAAAAAAATAAAATACAAGATATTTTAATTATTCTATTCAAACAAAATATTTAGAAAATAAAAAAAAATGTAATTATAAATAATTCAAATATAATGCATTTGAAATCTTTCATCCAGAAAGTTAATCTTTTGTATGATTTGACCCGTATCCTCTCAGTAATTAAACTTTGGACAAAATTCAAGCTTGTAAAGATGCAGTTTAACCCTCAAAACAATACTGTAAGAAACATACACAATTTCATAAACAACCACAAGCTGATATTAAGACTCTATCTCAATATGATATGGGGCAAATGTAAAGAGAAAAATAGCAAGAACTTTAAGCTTGGTCCAAACCATTCTGGCCAAGACTTGACTTTTTGGCGTGAGTGGCATTACTTTAAGGTACACAAATATGACTTAGTCTTTGTCATGAGTGACCTTATTACTGCATAATTTGACATAGTCATTTTTAACATAAGTCAGCACTCACTTACCAAGCTGAGTAAGTTCATATGCTGAGATACATACTCTCATGGTTTTGACAGATGAAACATAGATATTATTCATAACGTGGAAGTGCGAAACGGGTCTCCAAGATTCTGAGATTTAGGCTTCCTCGATTTCCTTGATTATGATCCATACAACTGACAATAACAGAGAACTTTTTGAATAACCAGTAAATGCATATATAATCAAATAAGGAAAGCATAGCAATAACTAAGGAAATAATAAAGGAAGGAATTACCCTCCGATTTATGGGGAATCGTTTTCTTCATTGAGAGGCTTCAAGCACCTCATCTCCGGCACCAACTACCTCATTGTCACAAGCATTCTCTGAAGTGTCTATGCAATGACTGGTTTTAAATGGCTCCTCTGGCAGATGCTCAAGCCCTTGTCTAGAAAATTGTTGATTACCTTTCAAGTCCTCGTTTTGCAAGCATTCTATTGGAAAGTTCTCCAGGTTAGCTTTTTTGCTTTCAAATTGTATCTTAGCAGAAATAGGTGACTCCAGTTTTTCCGAATAATTCTCAGTTAACTCCAAAGGCCTGTGAAAGAGCAAATGCGCCACAGTTCGATCAATGGGATTTGTCTTCGTTTCAACATCAGTAGTCCTCGCATATCTGTGAAACGATTCATACAGGGAAAAGATGTTAGAGTCTCAAAAGGTAAATCATGATATTCAATAACCAAAAGCCGCTATTGATTTGCGGCGACAGTAAGGTCATCTTTAATACGGTTAACCGTAATTAAAAGTCACAAATATGTAATTAATTGTAATTAATTATAAGTCGATACATCTCTAATCTGTTCGATCAAAAGCAGCAATTTATTTAGTCTAGTTCTTGCTTCGACGCAAATGCTACCCAAGTTTCTCACTCTCTAATTGAGATATGAATCAAATCAACCCCACATTTCTTGCACGAGAGCATCAGGACAAAATGCTCCTTGCTTAGTCCAGTCGTCTTTCTCAAGTGTGATTATTTCTAGGATTGTTGGTTGATCCCATTTCCATCAAATTTTGGAGAAGATTTGTGCCTGTTTGCACCATCAAACCCATGCCAAAGCATGCAAGCTTGACTCTGAACTGCACCAAATTTCTCTAGATTATTGTATTGTTTCTGAATTCTTGCTCCTCATAAAGGCACTCGTTCCCATCAGGATCGCCCGGATGAAGGGCTCCCTCAGATTATGATCCAAATTATCTTGATCATTGATCCCATGCCAAATGAGGATGCCAAAGTCTTCATTGTCATCCAAGAAATGCATATTCGGAAGTATCAGCGCAAGACAAACTGATTTGGCCTCTATCTACCGCACTCAGACTCAGTCCAGCTACAGGCGATGCTCATACTACACCTTCAATACCCTTCGTGAGATAAATTGTGGGTATGGTGGACGATTTGGTCAAGGTTGAGAGTGTGGTGATCGTTATTCTACCCATTATCATCTGTTCAAAATTTGGTCGACAATGGTTCTCTGTTATCATCGTTTGGACCAGCAATTTCAACCATTATACACCCTGGTCAAGATGCTTACCCAGCATGACCTTAAGCACCTCTTATGCACGCTGGTCAAGATCACTATGGCCCAACTGCAGATTTAACACTAATAGCCATCTATATCCATCTTAACATTCTTATTTTTGTTACTCCCATTTTTTTTCTCACATTGTCTCTCTAAAGCTCATCACACTACCATAGACAATAGTTGGACTTGTAGTTATACGATAAAACTTCTCTTTAAGCTTGATACCTTTATCAATTTTAACCACTCAACTTGTATCATTTGTGTAACATCTTCACTAATTTTTCCATCATTTTATAATATTAATCCCAAATACTAAAACTTAGATACCTATGGTTTACATCTTCTCCAATCTCCCAAATCATTTTACTTGTTTCTCACTAAAATTACAATGCATATACTCTTATCTAGATTCCTATATCAAAATTTTATCATCTAGAAAAAACACATACATTTAGGATGAACAATATGTATCATCTGTATGATACATTTGAATAATTTTTCATTGTTTCTAGATGCTACAAATATAATACACGTTATTATGATTTATGATTCAAAAATTTGCTCATTGATTCACATTCAAATCTCAATTTTATAATCTTGCTTATAACAATTTTATAAACTAGTCATCATGAAATTAAAGTAGCTATGCATCTAAGTGTTTTCCAAACCTGTTTTTGCTACTGCTTTCTGCTCTGGCAACAGCTAAAATTTCTTCTCTGCTACTGTTGTTTGTACTGCTTGTATCACTTGCACAATTCCTTAGCATTGCACTTTGGGCCAACCGGAACAAGCTATCTCTAATGCAGAGTCTTATATTGACATCTAACTGTAAAAAATGTTGGCCTTAGGATTGTAGATATGTCTGTCTTTGTATAAAAGGAAAAAATTATACAACACAGCTTAAACCACTATAAAACGCAATTTCACCTTTGATATCACATCCTGAAGCATGTACAGAATTGTGTCTTCAACAAAATGATCATCAATTGCCGAAGATATTGTACTAGAATCATCTTGCTCAGTTGGTAGATCTAGAGTTGGAAGAGTTCTTAAATCTTCAATCTCAGGATCAGTTCCATCACAATGCTGATTATGCATTTCTACGGCACATCTTTTATTAATTGATTTATTAGTGTTAAGAACTTGATGGCCAAATTCTTTCTGTTGTTTCTGAATAGCGAGCATTGCCTGCATTTGCTGCCGCCTCCTTAATTTTTCAATTTTTTCCTGGGGAGTCATAGTGAGAGGCTTCACTAAGCCCACGGACTTGTTCAAAGGATTCATTACACCAAGAGATGCTTCATACCCAGAAAGGGCAGGCTGTTGCATAAGAACTCCTGACTGAGCCGGTGGTTGCACTGAAATAGAAGAATATGTATTTGTAAGGCTCCCATATGCAGGGGGTGATATATATGTATTTGTGATGTCCAGGTATATTGTCTCAGGTCCTTGAAGCTGGTTCTGTTGCCCGAGAATAGATGCGGGGGAAGACTGCATGACTGAAGACCCCAGCTGATTCTGAAATTTTCCAGATGTGGTCGGTGAGGGAGACCAGCTACCATAAAACTCCTGCAATGCTTTTCCATCTTTTTTACCTTGTGCTTTTTTCCGAGCTTTCAACTGATTCTTTTGCCCAAAATCCTGAATAACAAGAATGAAAAGATCAATCGGTTGGTTGACTTTTGAGAAGGAAAAAGGCCACTTCCAGAGGCAGCACATAGTTATGCTAAGAATGGGTAACAAACCTTTCAAAATTTTGATATACATTCACATAGATAGAAAGACAAAACAGCAGTCTAGTTCTATAAAAAGAGCACAGAAAATAAATAATTCAAACCAGGAAACACATCCTCCATATAAAAATAATTTGTTCCAAAAAAATGTCAATGAATTTATGCCAAATTTGCAAGTAATTTAACAATGAAGGAAAATTAACATCATACACATAAATCTCTGACCTCATAGAGCACAAAATAGATTGGATAAAAAGCCTTATGCTACCCATACACCTCTAAAATGTTTTGGCTGAGAGCTTGAAACTAAAAATTGGAGGTAGTACAGTTCAAGTTATCACTAAAAATATTACATTTGTAAAATTCCTTGTTTGGATAATTAAATTTAGCAAAAGGATGTTGCATTGCCTGAAAAGCTATAAAGTTGATGAAGGAGAGGTTACTAATGGCTAATCTATCTAGATAAGCTAGTGGCAACATTTCTCTTGTCCAACGTGTATAATTTGGGATTTAAGGATTATTAAAAAAATTTAGAATTTTGGGTTAAAGGTTTGGGTCTTGCTTGAGATAAGTAATTATAGCTTTCTCTTAAATTAGGATTAAGACAAGGATTACTTGAGGCTTAAGTTTAGGTTGCCTCACTTCCTAAACTTTAAAGATTTAGGGTCTCTGTCTACCCCATAAAAGACGTGTTATTTATCGCATGGACATCAGCTTAATAATGATATCAAAATATATTTTTCATTATTAAGATTTCTTTTGGCTCTTTGTTTCCGTTTTACATCACTAGTCATTCTCCAATATGATTTGACATACCTGTTGCTCCTTTTCAGCAGGAGTAATTCTATCTCTAGAATATCCTATATTGAATGTGTTTCCGGGAGCATTTTGAACGTCATGAGATGAAGAATCGCCAATCCTCTTAAATGAAGGGGAAAATGATTGACCATTCTGTTGAACATATTCTGTTTTAACTTCCAAAGGCTCGGAGCTGTTCCTTAAAGCACTTGCTTGGTTCGGTGCTTCCAAGTGTATGGGTACTGAACAGTTACTCGTGTCTTTGGAAGACCACAACTCAGCAGAATTCTCAAGACTTACAGGGCCAAATATAGGGTCATCATTGCTGCAAAATCATCACTTGCGAGAATATTCAGTCAGACGTATACTATTGCAAACAACAAAAGCTCAAAAAACTGAGTACTAAACAGACGCAAAAACAGATGTGATGAAGTTCAATAATATATAGTGCTAAAGTGGAATCTTAGCACTTACGTTAATGTTATTCATCATGAGTACAATATAATTAATCCCAGGAATTGTAGAATACCTATGGACAACGTTAAAAGTTGACAGCATAAGGTCTAAGTTGTAAGTTTTAATAAGTGAAGAACAAGAGATTTTCATAAATTTGACATCATAATATCATCACTTTGTGAATTTTAGAAACGTTAACAACACAAGCTCTCTAATAAACCCTAACACTCTTTATCGTTGGATAAATTTCATCTAGGACTTACTAATCTGTGGGTCCCAGTGCCTATTTAGTGCAGCTTAATCCCAATTTACTATTGCTAGAATTCCTCCTTTCATTTTGAATGTTACCTATTAACAGTTATTGCTGTTACAATTATGCATACACATGGCTTCATCTAAATTTGACAGAAACAAGTTTAAGGGCACTTATACTCCGACTGATCATTGAGAAAGTTGTCGTGTACCTTAATTTGCAAAAACAAGTTTTCAAAAAGAGTAAAGTGAAATTTTATCCGCTATAATTACTGATCAAGTTCAGAAAAAATCTAACTAAAATCATATTAACAATTACCTCAAAATATATGTACCACATAAGAATAGTACAGGTAATATACTTTACCTGAAAATTCGATCTAGGTCATCAAAGCTTCCTATGTTATCCCAAGCAAAGTTGGCAAATTCACCTTGCTTTTCTACGTCCTTTTCTAACTGCGTAGTCTCTTCTGTCACACCTATAAATAAATATAATTAGAAATGATAAACTATAACAAAATACTTTACTGTTTTTCATTTAATGATGGTGGGACATGAAGAGATACAACTGCACACAAACAAATACACTGATAGATATGCTATCTAGTCTACTCGTAATTCCAATAATAAGTAATTTTACCACCTCTTTGCTGAAACAAATTCGCTAATTTCACCTAAATTTTTCGATACTTCAGCACCCCAGGAACCCTGATCAGTTTTAGCTGCACTGGATAAAGACAAGTCAGGCCATGAGTTTGTGCCAGATTCTGAGGCAGATTGACCCTCAACAATATCAAATTTGGAACTGCTTCCCAACTTTTCTTGATAAAAGTCAGTTTTAGTCTCGGTCCTCCTCTTCTGCTCAATCAGTTTACTGGGAGAAGCTTCCTGATTCCATTTTTTCTCATCATGAAGATCTTCACTTGCCTCTTCATAAGGCACTATATGATCATCACTCTCGCTCGCCTCACCCCATACTATGTTAGCAAGCTGAAAACAATCCATTTTAGAATAAAATATACAATAAATATCAATGAGGAAACTCAACAAGAAAAATAAAATACTTCAGATACTGGCAGCTGAGAAATTCATGGACAAAATAAAGTAAATACTGTGCAAACACTATAAGAGTGCTTTCTGTCATTTCACATTTTGCGGGTGTTATTGCCATTGCGCCATGGCAGTTTATGGAATCCATGATTGACATGGACCGTCTTTTTATCCTTTAAATTTCTTTTCAAAGAATTTTCAATAGGTTTTCAAAACCTTCACCAATCTTCTGTGTTTTCTTCTCCCACTATCTCTGTTGGGACAATTACCACTCATATTCTCACCTGCACCACCCAACAGTGATTCTAACTCTGGCAAAACCTCTTCTTTAGTTTTTCTATCTGTTTTGTTTTTTTCTCAAATCTTCTTCATTTGCCCTTCTGTTGTCTTCACAATCTCTTCTTTATCTCTTCTATATATTTATTGTTATTACCTCTCTATTTTTTTATTTCAGTTTTAGCCGCCATCTTTTTCCGGTTTTCCTTTCACTTCCTACTCTATCTTTTATTCTCCTTTTTTTCTGTTTTTATCGTTATTACCTCCCCTTCCCTCCCTTGTGAACCAAACAAGAACAATGTAATTTCTAGTCCCCTCCTCTTCTTTTAACCAAACAAAAATGTCTAATCAAAATCCCTCGCCTCCCTTCTCCTTCTCATCCCTCCTCTCCATTAACATCCTTCCCCTCCTTTGAACCAAACGGTAAATTAAGGTCCAGAACAATTATGATAGGATCTCTCAGAATTCAACCAGAATGCAACCACAAGTTCCTTCCGCACTCCACTCAACTTTTTTCCAAAACACTGCTTATTAGATCGAGTCCACAGTCCACTCCTCATCCCTTCACCAAATTTCAGACCATCAACCAATTTCCACCGCATGGCATAAACTATCACAATCCACAATCCACTTCTCCTAAATTCCGTATTGAAATACTTTGATATCAAGCCTAAAACCAAAGCAAGGACAAACGAAGCACTAACACTAACACAGTCTTTCAAAACCTAGTAACCAAATCCATATTTAAGAAGCCTACACTTCTAAAATAGGATTAAACAAATCAAGAAGGCAACAAAGTCTTTCCTCCTTCCTTGTTGCTCACATTTGAACCTCGAACACAAAAGCACAACTAATTACACCAACCGTTGGTCAAAGTTCCCAACAATATTCAATTTCCAAGAAATATTGTACTTTATTGCAAGCATTTCACCCCAAAAAGGGTAAAGAAAAGGCAATAAGAAAATACAACATCCTCACCTTAATCACAATTTCTTATAATCGTTCCGAACTCAAATCTCAAACCACCAAAATACACCTCAATTTATTTTAAACAAAAAAAAAAAAAAAATAAAAAAAAAAAAATAATAAAAATAAAAAAAAAAAAAAAAAAAAAAAA
>Ga0209589_1009171_pt1 | contig 15067 bp, 17 predicted proteins | sample CowpeawhiteBW_FD_187525 | JGI IMG/M metagenome (GOLD analysis project Ga0209589, IMG submission 187525) | Root nodule microbial communities of legume samples collected from California USA - Cow pea white BW (SPAdes) (version 2) | ecosystem: Host-associated > Plants > Roots > Nodule | place: USA... | reverse complement strand
CACGATGGCCGCCTACCACGTGGGAACACCCCCGCATGAAGAACACGGCCCCCACCTAGCCTCACACACCCCTTCACGAAACGCTCCTTCTAAACAACGCGGCCTACAACCAAAACCCCGTGGCCGCCTACCCTGCGAAAGACACCTTTCCAAAGGAAAGCCACCCTCGACGCATCTCATGGCCGAGTACCGGGCACTGCCAACATTCGAAGGACCCCTTGGTAAATTCCCCCCTTAACACTGGATCCAAGAACAACCAAAAAGGAAATATTGGTCTAGAAACCCCATCCCAGGTAGGACCTACAGGTAAAAAAGGTATAAATAGCACATTGTTCCATGCATTGATTATGCATTAACTATTCTCTGAAACCCTGACATCACCAGTGCTGACTTAGGCATCAGAGTGTCTTTTGCAGGTCCCCTGTGCCGTCCTCAAGCCCCCCTTTCGAGACAAGAGAAGACTGACCCGGAGAAGACGCACAAGACCCTCGGTCGATTTGTGGACTACAGACCTCGGTTCCCTAAGAACAATTGGCGCCCACCGTGGGGCCGAAGAATATTTCACAGATTCAAGGCGAGAACCCCAGAGCAAGATGGTATCCACACGAAGCAGAACAACAGATGTCCCCCCCTTGGTACCAACTGTGGAAGTTGGCGACCCCGGCCCCGCCTCAGAGATATCACGCATCCTAGAAGCTCAAGCCAGGATGCAGCAGGAGTTCGCGGAATACAAGAAGAGAAATGCAGAGGAGATGGAAGCGCTAAGGGAAGAAAACTCCCGCCTTAGGCAAAAAATCGAAGCAGACAAGGCGGTTGGGGAGCCATACCACCCCATTCGAGGATGGAGGTCCCTCCTCACTCGAGAGTTGACGCCTCTCCCCATTCAAAACTTGACGTCCATCCTACTGAGGACGAGAGTGAATACAGGCCCACCGCTCCAACCATGGGCGGCAACTACAGCTCCTTCGCCTCCAGAAGAAATCGTCGCCACCCCTTCGTGGACGGAATCACGGAGACACCCTTACCCCATAAATGGAAGGCACCAACAGTTACCTACGACGAGACCACGGACCCAGACGAGTTTGTGTCCATTTATACCAACCAAGTAAGCTTGTACTCCAGGGACGACGTTGTGCTATGCAAATCATTCTCAGTAGCCCTCAAGGGGTCAGCTCTGGAATGGTTTATGAGCCTCCCCCCTACATTATTGACTCTTTCACCACGCTCACCACTACCTTCACCACCCAATTTGATACAAGCCTACGACATGATCTCACCATAATCGCCCTCCTCAACCTCAGGCAAGAAGAGGGAGAACACCTCCGAGTTTTCATCGATAGGTTCGGTGCCATCGCCATGAAGATCAAGGACCGCACCCCTAACCTCATCCTGATGTATATGATGACCTCTCTCAGGCCAGGACCTTTCGTCGACGAGCTGGCCATGCGCCCCCCTGAGTATGCAAGAACTTCGCAAGAGAGCGGCCATGTTTATAAGGGTTGAGGACATGAGACGACCAAAGCAACGCCCAATCCGCCCCAGCGCGGACAAAAATCAAGAGGACCAACAAGGAGCCCATCCCACGCGACCATAACCGCCCCTCAGAACGCAGACCAGCAAAATTCTCGAATTATGCCCCCTTAAATGTGCCCCGGTCCCGCATACTCGATGAAGTCCTACAAGCAGAACTCCTTCCCCCACCCAGGAAATATCAGAACCTGCCCAATGCAAATTTAAGCAAGTATTGTCACTACCATCGCAACAATGGCCACACCACCGATGAGTGTGACACTCTACGAGACAAAATAGAAGAACTCGTCCGAGCCGGACATCTAAGGCACTATATAAGAGAAACAGGGGAAGGTCCCCCCAGACCCCGCTATGACAGGAACGATAATAGGCGAACCGAGCGTCACAATGACCGAAGAGTCAAACGCAAAGAACCAAGAAGAGAGCCAGCCAGAACACAAAACACAGAACAAAGGGAACCACCACAACCGCAACCGCAACGAGCGGATGACAGACCACCCCTACGCGGAATAATCAACACAATATCGGGAGGATTCATAGGAGGAGGGAGGTACTCCTCATCCAGAAAGAGACACCTAAGAGTCGTCCAGCAAGTACACGCAGTATCCAGCCGAACGCAAAGAAGAATGTCGCCCATCACTTTCTCAGATTCCGATTTCCAAGGCACCGACCCCAACCAAGATGACCCCATGGTAATAACTGTGGAAGTCGAGAACTTCGCAGTAAAGAAGGTTCTCATCGATCAAGGGAGCTCCGTAGATATCTTATATTGGAAAACCTTCAACAAGATGCAAATACCTCTCGCCGACCTAACCCCTCACAATGAGCCCATATACGGATTCTCAGGTGAGAGAGTCCCCACCAAAGGGTACATCGACCTTCACACAACGTTTGGAGAGGGAAGGCAAACCAAAACAATTCCCATTCGTTACCTGGTCGTCGACGCCCACACATCCAACAACATCCTCCTTGGGCGCCCATCCATCAATGCGCTGGGTGCCATCGTATCCACCCCACACCTCGCAATGAAGTTTCCATCCCCGCAGGGCGACATCATCACAGTACATGACGACCAACGCGCAGCCAGAGAATGCTACATGGCAAGTCTGAAACTCCCACACCCATCTCTGACGACCCACAACATTGAACAATCCCAAGCCCGCACCACCCTAGCCGGCGATGACTTAGACCCCAGAATAAACTCCGAGGCACGACTTGAACCCGTGGGAGAGACGAGACAACTCCCACTCGAACAACAAAGCCGCTTCCTCCAGGTTGGAACTTCCCTTCCTGAGGGAGAGGAACGCCATATCGAGCAAGTGCTCAAGCAAAACGCCGACCTCTTCGCTTGGTCAGCAGCCGATCTCCCTAGAGTCCACCCCAAAATAGCCGCCCACCGGCTATCTGTCTTCCCAAACGCAAAACCCGTCTCCCAGAAAAAAGAAAGCTTGGAGAAAGCAGAAGGCAAGAAACTATAGCGGAGGCCGATAAACTAAAACAGACCGGTTTTGTTGGAGAAGCCCAATACACGACCTGGCTAGCCAACGTGGTGCTACTTAAGAAATCCAACGGGAAATGACGCATGTGTGTAGATTACACGGACCTGAACAAGGCCTGCCCGTGGGACGCCTACCCATTACCCAGCATAGACAGACTCGTCGATGGGGCCGCGGGACATGCAATACTGAGCTTTTTAGACGCTTACTCCGGCTACAACCAGATACCCATGGCCGATGAAGACAAAATCAAAACCGCATTCATAACAGAGGAGGCCAACCTTTACTACAAAGTCATGCCCTTTGGCCTCAAAAACGTCGGCACTACATACCAACGCTTGATGGATAGAGTTTTCCAACCACTCTTGGGCAAGTCGGTAGAAGTATATGTCGACGACATCATCGTCAAGTCTCCCAACGCACAACAGCACTCCGCGGACCTAACACAAGTCTTCAAAGCCCTACGCACATACAACATCAGACTCAACCCTGAAAAATGTACATTTGGAGTAGACGACGGGAAATTTCTAGGTTTCATGCTCACGCAGCGGGGGATCGAGGCCAACCCCGAAAAATGCCCAACCATCATCGACATGAGAAGCTCCGCGAACATCAAAGAGGTACAGCGACTAGTGGGCAGACTAACCGCCATCTCGCGCTTCCTCCCGAAATTGGCAGACAAAACAAAACCAATGATCCAACTCCTAAAAAAGTCGACCAAGTTCACCTGGGACGACACTTGCGAACAAAACATCAACACCTTGAAGCAACTTCTCACCACCCCCCCGGTCCTAGCCAAACCAAACCTTTCCCTCCCCCTTATAATGTACATAGTCGCATCAACAAACGCAGTCAGCTTCGCACTCGTCCAAGAAAAAGACAACACCCAACAACCCGTATACTTTACAAGCCGCATCCTCCAAGACCTAGAAACACGGTACCAAATCATAACAGCAGCACGTCGTCTGCGACCATACTTCCAGTCACACACGATCATCATCAGAACGGACCATCCAATACAAAAAAATCCTGCAAAAGCCAGATTTAGCAGGCCGGCTATCCTCCTGGGCCATCGAATTGTCAGAATTTACTATTCAAGAGCGCAGTGCCTAGCAGACTTTGCCAACAACCTTCAAGAGCAAGCCCCCCATGACACCTGGTGGACCATGCACGTGGACGGCTCCTCAAACCCGCTGGGTGCCGGCGCCGGAGTAGTACTAGAAGGACCCGACAACGTCCTTATAAAACAATCTCTGCGTTTCACCTTCAAAACATCCAACAATCAAGCTGAGTACGAGGCCATAATAGCCGGCCTCAACTTAGTGCGAGACGTCGGCGCGCGTAAACTCCTGTGCAAGACAGACTCAAAGCTCACCATAGAACATCTCAATGGTGAGTACCAGATCAAGGATCCCACCCTCGCGCAATACTACCACATGGTAGTGTCCCTAACCGAACAGTTTGACACTTCCCAGATTCAACACGTCCCACGAAGCGACAATACTCGAGTAGACATTCTCTCGAAGCTTGCTAGTACCAAAAAGAAAGGTCGTTACAAGTCACTCCTCCAACACACCCTAATCACACCCTCCATTGAGCAACAAAACCAATGCTTAAACATCACCATCATCGGCACCTGGATGGAACCTTTCATCAAATACTTAGAAGAAGGAGTCACCCCAGCAAACGAGGAAAAAGGATGGACTCGAAAAGCGGCACGATACACCCTAATTGGGGGAGAACTATTCAGAAGAGGCTTCAGCAAACCCTTGCTCAAATGCATAACCCGAGAAAAAGCCGACTATGTCATATAAGAAATACACCAAGGCATCTGCGACTACCACTCAGGACCCAAAACCATGGCCGCCAGGATATTACGTGCTGGTTATTACTGGCCTACAATGGAAGAAGATTGCACCACATACGTCAAAAAGTGCGTTCAATGCCAAAAACACGGGCCGATAACACACATGCACCAGGAAGAACGCCACCACGTTTCTTCACCATGGTCGTTCTCAAAATGGGGAATGGACATAATCGGCCCCTTTGCACCAGGGAAAGGTCAGGTCAAGTTCCTTCTTGTCGCGGTCAACTACTTCTCCAAGTGGATCGAAGCATAACCATTAGCCACCATCACGGCCAACCAAGTCCAACGCTTCATTTGAAAAAACATCATCTGCCGCTACGGCATCCCCCACACAATCATAACCGACAATGGTCTCCAGTTCATAGACAAGGGCCTCACCGACTTCTACCACAATCTGAAGATCACCCACATAACAAGCTCCGTCGAACACCCCCAAACCAACGGTCAAGCTGAGGCTGCCAACAAGATCCTCCTCGGGCAACTAAAGAAACGGTTAGATGGAGCCAAAGGCAAATGGCCAGATGAATTGCTTGAAGTACTATGGGCATATAGGTGCACCCCCCAATCTTCGACCCATGAAGCACCATACACTCTAGTATATGGAACTGACGCCGTCATCCCGGTAGAAGTCGGAGAACCCTCAATGCGGCAACAACACCACGACACATAATTAAACGCCGACTGCATGGTTACACACCTCGACCTTCTTTACGAAACAAGAGAAAGGGCACGAATCCGGGACTTAGCGACCAAATTGAGAGCAGCAAGAAGATACAACTCTAAACTGAAACCGCGTTCTTTCCACAAAAAAGACCTCGTCTGGAGAATGGCTAGCAAAGCCCGCAAGCACGAAGGCAAGTTCTCACCCAACTGGGAAAGACCTTTCCGAGTACTAAAAGAAGCAGGCAATGGAGCCTATCGCTTGGAAAAACTATCCGGAGAGCCGCTCCCCAACACTTGGAACGTCTCCCACCTCAAATTTTATTTCAGTTGAATCACTTGTAATCGGATGTACTCTTTCCTACCCTGACATTTTTTCCCTAAGGAGGGTTTTGGCCAGGAAGGTTTTAATGAGGCATCAACCCATCAATAATATACAAGTTTATGCATTTCTTGTTTACACTAACTCCCAGCCACTACTCTAAGTGTCGCTGGTCGAACGAACTAACTCTCAGCCACTACTCTAAGTGCCGCTAGTCGAACGAACTAACTCCTAGCCACTTCTCAAAGCGCCGCTAGTCGAACTAAATGAACATTCCTAGCCACTGCTCCAAGTGCCGCTAGTCGAACAAAGTAAACATTCCCAACCGCTAACCCAAATGCCGCTGGTCGAACAACGTAAACATTCCCAGTCGCTAACCCAAATGTCGTTGGTCGAACAACGTAAACACTCCCAGCCTCTAACCCAAGCGCCGCTGGTCGAGCAATATACGGACTCCACACCACCACTACGGGTGCTGCTTACTCGAAGTAAACAAACGCCAATAAACCAAAAATGCATGCATCAACACTTTAAAATTAAATTACCCCATAATCAGAACCAAAAGCATGAAAACACCAACTGAAACGAATCAAAATAACAGGCCAAAAAGTACTTCCATTTCCATAAATTTTTAAGTTTCATATATACACGTTCATTACAATAACAAACATCCATGTCCCAAAAAACCCATTAGGCACACTCGCCTAAAAAACAAACCAGCAACAAGCCGGCATAACCAAACCGCAATCCTATCCCCATAAACAAAAACAAAACAAGTTTCGGCGTCCTCGCCCCCAATATCTATACTAAAACTACTCTTCAACATCAGCCTCATCACCAGCCACGGCCTCCTCCGCCCTGTCAGCTTCCTCATCAACACCTTCCACCTCCCCGGCCACCCCATCAATCGTAGCTGGTGGAGTCGCCACCACGGTATCTTCGTTCGCCATTATAGTTGCCTCCTTTTCAGACTTGAGTCGACTAATTTCTGCAACGTCCAGCATGCGATTCTCGTACACATATAGATTTACATTAAAATGACAATCTGTCACGGACACTTCACGATACAAGAACTCGGCTTGCCTCAAAGCCTTCTGAAATCCATTCACATGCTCATCATATACGGCATGTTGAAGACCAAACACTTCACCAGCGGCCTCCTCAGCAGCAGCATCTTTGGCGGCATTAACCCCATCCAGCTCCACCTGTTTGGCCTTCAATTTCTTCTCTAAACCCACCACACTTCCCTTCAATCTCTTCACCTCAGCCTCCAACTTCAATTTCTCGTCCGCCCAAGCCACTTGTTCGCGATCCCTCTGAGCTTTCAACGCAGCAACCTCCTCAGCTAATTTTTTCTTCTCACCCGCGGCCAACTCCTCCTGCAGCAATGTAGCAACCCGCCGGCTCAACACCATCCCACGAGTCAGGTACTCACTCATGGCCCGCATAGTCAACCCCGGATCAGCAGCCTCCACAACTGCCACCTCCTCATCACTCAACTTGAGCTCCAAGCCTTTTCTCATTTGAATCTTCGCTTTCTCAAAACCACCAAGGTCAAGATTGCTCGACCCACTCAACCCAACACCTCCAGTCTTCGCGAGGGCCTTCAACCTCTTGTGATCCTTCCCAACACCCTTCATCTTCGAAGGAGCCGGTCTTTTAGCAATAGGAGGCCGGTAAGTGTCCACAACTGGACCCGCGAGATTTGGAGCCTGCGACTGTCCCTCCCCCTTCGCAGCATTCGCCATCTTGTCTCTAATCTTGGCAAATAGGTCCACCTCACCGCCAACCCTTTTCGCGTGGTGAGCCATCACACCTGCACAAAACCAAATTTTTCAGATTAGTCCAACACAGAACCAACAACAATATCAGAACATACCGCATAAGTCGTGACCAGGATTATCCGTCAAATAACAGCAAACAACCCATTTCCTCGGCACCCTAACCGGCAACATCTCCAACACCTCCACCACCCTTCGGCTATCCACATCCAAAGCCTCCTTAACCATCGCGTCCCTACGCGCAGGTGCACTCATCCAATAAAATGGAAATTTGGGCCGCCCCTCATCATCATAGTATAACAACCTCCCGGCAAGCAAGACCCTCACTCGAAAGAAGCCATCTTTAAACTTCTTGAAAGACTGCGTGAAGCCGTCTAACAAACTAATCCTCGTCCTACCAACCAACGACACCCATGATAACGGATCCCTCGAACGCGTGACGTAGAAATACAAAAAACTCTCAGGAGTCGGCGATAAATACAGTGCCTTACAAATCATCCGGAAAGCCTGCAAACTCCCCCAACTGTTAGGATGCAGCTGCGTCGGCGCAACATTTAACAGTCGCAGAACCCCCATCGTGAACTCGTCCAACGACAACCGAACATGGAGCTTCGTAAACATGCATGCGTACATGTAGAAAAAATCACCTTCCAACCCCTCGCGACCATGACACACGGCCTCCACAGCACTCACCCTCTCAATAGCCACCGTACTCGGATCCGCCCCCCTTTCAAACAAATAGATACTATTCATCCAAGACCTCAACAACCAAGACCAACGGTACTTCGAAGAGCACGACCTCACCCCCTCAGCCACCCACTCGTACCCATCCCTTCTCGGCCAGAGCGACTCCGCATGCTCACTAGCCGGATCTTCACGCACCTCCTGCTCGACCTCAATATGTAACGTCTCTGACGAACTCAAAAACTCTAACCTGAGTCCACCAAAACTTGCCCCCGAGTCACCACAGTTTGAACCACTAGAAGACGTAGTCGACACACCTCACAAATCGGTCAAATAGAAGACGGCATACGAACACCAACAGACGCCCAATCAGCAACACAGCGAGCACAGCGAAAGCAACAACTACGAGCGATGAAAAATGCCAAATGAATCCACTCCTATTTAAAGCACTTAGCCAAAACTCTTCACCTCCCGCCAAACCCCCTCAAAGCCCAAGGCCCAGCCACCAAAAATCACCTTGAAAAACCAACTCTGACACCAATCAGGCTAACCAACAGTCACGTATTTTCACCTTACCTAACCCCTGACCAAGTGTCAGACCAAACAGTACCACTCAATTCACGCCTCGTAAAAGATATCGGCCCAGCTATCACAACAACTTGGCCGCTAGCAACTACAGACAACGGCACACCACCATATTCATATAAGTCTATACGCCACTTCGTGCCTCTAGACTGGGAGGCTGGTATACTCACATGGTACACGGCCAAAGACCACAAATGAAATTTGTAAAATAGTCTACACGTCACTTCTTGCCTCTAGACTGGGAGGCTGGTATACTCACATTGTACACAGCCAAAGACCACAAATGAAATTTGTAAAATAGTCTACACGTCACTTCTTACCTCTAGACTGGAGGCTGATGTCCCAACCGTACCCGAGTACACGGCCCCTAGAAAGCACAATGGTCGCCTACCGCCGCATACCATGCAAAGACGCCTTCGCACAGAACCACACGACCCCCAAAGCGCACGATGGCCGCCTACCACGTGGGAACACCCCCGCATGAAGAACACGGCCCCCACCTAGCCTCACACACCCCTTCACGAAACGCTCCTTCTAAACAACGCGACCTACAACCAAAACCCCGTGGCTGCCTACCCTGCAAAAGACACCTTTCCAAAGGAAAGCCACCCTCAACGCATCTCATGGCCGAGTACCGAGCACCGCCAACATTCGAAGGACCCCTTGGTAAATTCCCCCCTTAACACGGATCCAAGAACAACCAGAAAGGGAATATTGGGCCAGAAAGTCCATCCCAAGTAGGACCCACGGGTAAAAAAGGTATAAATAGCACATTGTTCCATGCATTGATTACGCATTAACTATTCTCTGAAACCCTGACATCACCAGTGCTGACTTAGGCATCGGAGTGTCTTTTGCAAGTCTCCTGCGCCATCCTCAAGCCCCCCCTTTCGAGACAAGAGAAGACTGACCCGGAGAAAACGCACAAGACCCTTGGCCGATTTGTGGACTATAGACCTCGGTTCCCTAAGAACATATATATATATATATATATATATATATATATATATATATATATATATATATATATATATATATATATATTAATTATATTAAAAAATATAGTGAATTAATTATATTCAGAAAATATAACGAATTAAATAAAAATAATTTTATGACAAAAGAAACATGTTTTATAAGAGACTTATATGAAAAAGGAAGGATGTATCAGAATACTACAATTTTTTATCAATAAAATATTCAATTAAACTAATTTAGTATAACAACTGATAACCAAAATATGCGTTTCCACTTTTAAAAAGTAAAAGTTAAGTATAAATTATAATCATCATATAACGACAAAATATTTTCTTTTCTAAAACTATACACGTTCTCAATAGACTAAAAGTTTTGGGCCAGCATCGGAAGTTGGTAGTTGCCACCTACCATGTTTATTAATGAAAATAATGGACTTTAGTCCAAATAATTTTATCAAGGGAATAACCTGTTTAATTTTATATATTCCATTAAATATAACTAAATTTTTTTGTATTTTTATGTTATTAATAATAAAAAAATAAAAATACATATTGTTTTAACATCCCAAAATTTGTAATATTAAATTTCTAAAAGCATATAAGTTAGATTTAATTAGATATTTAGTTTGTTATATATATATATATATATATATATATATATATATATATATATATATATATATATACCACTAAAACAAAAGTCTATCATAAATAATTGAAAATATTTATTTACTTCTAATATTAACAGAGTCACACACCGTATGTGCATTATTAATATGCTATTGTACGTGCATTAATAGAGTCATATACTTTTATAATAAAACACAAATCTAATAGGATTACAAGTACCAAAAAAAACAAAGAGCGAAGTAATTAAGCTTGAACATTAATACATGTGTAATTACATAACAAACCTAACCTACCATAAGTTACAACTTCTACCATAAGTTACAACTTCGTTGGGGTTCTTATAACTCGAAATGCTACAAAACTTTCAGAAATAGAAAACTCAATTTTCTAACAGAATTAATATATATTACATTTGTATTACAAGAATATTGTTTAACACGATAAATTAGACAAACCCTTTATATTCCACATTAATTCTCAATAATTAATACTTCATATCCATTGATGTTACATTCAATTCTCATTATATGAATGATTATTTCTTATCTTTAATTAAAAGATCAAAATTACAATAAAATTCAACAGACCTTATAATAGAGCTTATACAATGTGATGCCCTCACTCAATTTTTGCACAATGCACAAGGTGGCCAACATCGGTATAGGGCAAGTCAGATAAACTTAGGATGCAAAAATCTAGGTCAGAAGCACAACAAAATCGACAAATGTCGTGGTAGGAACAACTTCAACCCATCACCAAAGTAAAGTGAACTAGCTGCTCCTCAGCAAAACTCAACATATGTATGGGGTAACACTAATACAATTGCATAAGGGTTCAGTGGAGGAGGCAATAACAACTTCAAAAGGAAGAGATATCGTTGAAGCATCAACTTGGTTAGCCAGTTCTCTCCTCGGACGATGCAACTTATTACCTTTAATGACAATGATTTCAACATCCATTATCCCGACTAGGGGACCTACTAGTGTTGACAATGACTATCGTCAACTATAAAGTACACAAAATACTCATTGACTAGGGTATCTCGACGGACATCCTATACTGGTTCACAATTCAAAATATTGATATACCAATTTCATGGGTAAAATCTTATCCTGGCCCATTGATAGATTTTATAGGAGAACAAGTTCAAACTCGAGGTTATGTTGATCTCCTCACCACATTTGGAACACAATAATCCCATGAAACATTGGAAGTTCTGTATATTCTGGTGAAAGCCGACATGTCCTACAACACACTTAAAGGTCACAAAACACTTAACCAACTCGGTGCTATCATCTTCACTCCCTACATGGTGATGAAGTTCCCATCGGATATTGGAGATATTATCACTGTAAGGGAAAATCTCAAGGAAGCTCGAAAGTGCTATTCCTTAAGCTTAAAAGTAATCCCTTATTTGATCAAAGGCTAGGAAAGCACCACAACACTTGAGGCTTTGCAATTTCCACCAACAATATAGGAAGACAAGCAGTGCCTTTGAGTAGAGACACCAAGTTTGGAAAAGAGTAATTGGGGTCCTCGGATAACAATTGAGAAAAATCTAGCTAGACACCAAAAGCTTACGCTTACTATTCAACTGCATAGGCATGGTGGAATAGGTCATAAAAAGAAATTAATCCTCAAAGAGATACGAAAGTTCTTAAAATATGATCAGCCATTATACACTATAAGTTCAAACTTGATGAATTCGAATTGATGTAAATCCAATCGAGTAGAAGAAAAAGGAGGTGATATAGTTTTTATTGAAGCCCAATTGTCATAATTTCAATTCAAGAAAAGGAGTAACACTTGCTGATTTAGAGATGTTACAATACCAAGAATGTGGACGACTAGATTTGTAACTGGTGGGCTGAGTATTATTGTATTTGGGATACTTTTGGTTTTCACAATTTTAGTTACAATCAGTAATTAAGTAGTGTGATCATTATTAGCTTAAGTGAATCATTATTATCTTAAATGGATCATTCTTAAATTAAGTCGTTGATAATTGGCATTATCATGTTTTTATTTTAATTACTTTTATATTTTATTGTTATTTTATTTTTGGATTTTATTTAATATTTCAGGTTTTATTCAATAAAAGTGAAAAAAAAATAAGTGAAAATCTCAAAGATTTGTGAAGATTATGAACAGAATGAGTGAAATATTGACTAATAAAAAATATCAATAGTATCGGTTATTCACAAAGTTAGTTATTCAATTTCAAGTTAGAAGAAATTAAGAATAATTCGTGAATATGGAGTTCTAGAAGATTAAAAAGATAAATCCAATAGGAAATTCCATTACAAAATCATGTACAAAATCATGGCCCAATTTAATTTTGAGCCATTCGCCTAGCGAAAGACCACTCACCCAACAAATCATGCCTAATTCACCCAACAAGTTGTGCATTTTAGAAAATCTTAAATTGAGGGCCTAACATAGGTCAAAAACACACTTGGAGAAAAAGAAACTTGATATCTATACACTTAACAGTAGAAGGACATTTTGAAGGATGAAGGCATTCCATTCCATCATCAATCTAGTGTTCAATATGTTTAGGAGTAATTAACTCCTTCCTTCACGAGGTTTGGGTGTAACATATTCTTAATTCTCTAAGAATTCTTCATTCAATATAATTCTTTTCCATAATCTCTTATGTTTTATTCTTGTTTTAACTACATACTCTATGATTTTGCACATTTAGGAGTACCAACTGATATAAAAGGTAGTTTGACAAACCAGATTATGATCTTCAACTTTCATGTTCTAGATATGATGCATTTGTGGAAGTACCGCCTGATTCAAAAGATTGTTTGGGTAACTTGAGTAGGACAAAATAACCATTGATTTCACATGCTAAACATAGAGGTGATCATTGGTCATTCTTAAGCATTAGCATATTGGTCATTAATGCAAATGTAGTAGTAAAAAATTACTAGACATAGAGTCACCAACTTCCTTGACCTTCCAGCATTGGGCAGGAATCATCCCTTGTACATGGTCTTACGACTTTGCAGAAACTTGTGTTTTTGGTAAACAATCGCCCGGTATTCTCTACCTACCCACCTGTGTCGGTTTCGGGTATAGGTACCCATTTGTTGAAGGTCGTTCAAGCTTTTCCTAGGAGTATGACATGGATTATTTCAACACTATAGCGCCTGGTACTCGAGCTTTGGATCGAGGCATTTTCTCTACCCCTTATTACCCTGAAAAAGTAGGGGCACCATGCGTCCTTGAATCGATAACCATCTTTCGGCAAACCTAGCCTCCTCTGACCCTCGAGACCAACAAAGGGTAGTACAAGAATATTCATTTGTTATCCATCGACTACACCTTTTAACCTGATCTTAGGCTCTAACTCACACTTCGTCGACGAACCTTTGGGGATGCCTACACCCCGTAGAAATTGTCTATCTGAGACTTTTCCCTGGCCCGTAGGTCCTAGCATAAGGTTAGAATTCTAGCTCTTCTAGAGTGGTGTCTCACTTATGGCTTTGGCCCTTAGGATAAGGCCTTCTTTGCCCTCCACCTAAGTTGTGCAGGAAAAACTCAAAGTCAATCCTAGAAAACAGTGAAGCTTCATAGGATCTTTTTGTCCAAGTGTAAGTAGTCCGCATCTTCACAAACATGTCTATTTCAGTGAGTCTCTCTCTGAAATCGTGCCCAAATCGTTAAATTATATAATGGAATAGAAATTAAAAAAAAAAAGTACATGTGAGAAATTTCATAAATTTAGATTATGTCCATTCAATTTCATAAATTATATTCAGTTATTTAAGAAGCTCTTATACCTAATTCATGAATTTTAATATTTAAAAGTAATAATTAATTATGTTTCAAAAATATTAATATTTGTCAACATCCATAACTTTTTCAAAAGCAAATTCGCTTACTTATTTACATTGAAAAGGCATTTTAATCTATCAAAATACCATTTTGAGCAATTAAAATGACATTTTGACCGATCAAAATAGTGACGTTTAACATGGCACTCAACCTCAATTTGAAAAGAAAAACATAAAATAAGTTAAAATTATATATATATATATATATATATATATATATATATATATATATATATATATATATATTTATATATTACTCAGAATCCTTATAATAATTTTCGTTAAATTTTATGTTTTTATAATAAAAAACTAATGTATTTATATGCTTTCTGAACTTGTTTTAGGAAACATTTATGCCTTTAAATGTAATAAGAATGTATTTTTTTTAGTATTCAAAAGTCATACAAAACATTGAATATATTTCAATATAATAATTAAAAACTTCTTAGAATAATAGTCATAATACTGTATAATATAATTCATAATACAGTACAACTCTTACATTAGGAAGTAGAGATGGCAAATAAACCTGTCCCAGCGGGTATTGCCCGAACCCGTCCCCGTTTTGACGGGGAATCCCTGCATTGACTGGGTATGGGTATGGGTATGAGGAATCCCCGACTTTTTCAGTTGGGTATGGGGATGGGTATGGGGATGTACATATCCCCGCCATAATACCCGTCCCCGCCA
>Ga0209589_1009170_pt1 | contig 15068 bp, 8 predicted proteins | sample CowpeawhiteBW_FD_187525 | JGI IMG/M metagenome (GOLD analysis project Ga0209589, IMG submission 187525) | Root nodule microbial communities of legume samples collected from California USA - Cow pea white BW (SPAdes) (version 2) | ecosystem: Host-associated > Plants > Roots > Nodule | place: USA... | reverse complement strand
TAACATATAATTTTATCTATCACATCAATCAAATTTTTCACTAACTTTCATAAAAATTATCTCCAAATCCACTCACTTTACCCTCTAAATCCACTCAAAAAAACACAAATATCCATCCACCTAAATCTACACAAATTCATCTTCACACTCTGCCCCATATCCATCTACACAAAGGAACACACCCTAAAGAGAGTCTCACGTTTTGAAATATGGGGAGAGGGATTCAACATTATACATACTTAGAAAAAAATGTTATCTACGAAATTTGATTGTCAATAATATATTATTTTAATTAAAAAAATTATATTATTGTTACATATGAACTTCCTCTTTGTATGTAATATTTTTAAAATAATTTTATTTTCTACGCTCGCTATCATAGATAATTCTTTGTATGAAATATTCTCACCAAAACATATCATACATACGAAATTTTCATACGTAAGTTTTTTCTTTTTGTTGTCCATGAAAGTTAATGTTATCTACAGAAATATTTTGTAGATAAAACAAAATTATTTATGAAAAATATTTTATAGATAATTTTTCATAAATAATAAATAATTTTTTTGTAATAATTTTTCGTCTTTTCACATCGTTTATATTTATATATAAATTTTTCTATATTTTTATTTTTATACCTAGGATTTTTTAACTATTTTTAAGAAAGAAAATGAATAAATGCAATAAATTTTATATTAACTATAATTATTAATTAATACAGAAAGTCACTTTTTATATTGATATTTTTTAAGTATTTAAAATAATTTGTACATTTTTATAAGTGTAACGGTAGATTTTTGTTTCTATTTTGTATGCTTTATATATATATATATATATATATAATGAACTAATTCAAAAAAAATTTATCTTATAATTAGAGCTACAACTATATGACTTTTTTTATGTCAACTAGTGTTATATAAATTCAATTTTATGGCATAAGCTTTTATGTCACTAACATTCTATGATAGTTAAAAGGAAATTATGAGTCAATTTTTTAATCGATCATAAAAAGTTTAAATTTTATAACTTTTTATGTATATGTAGTTTATTATTTGATAATATAAAAAGTCTAAAAAAATAAACATAAAACATGTCTGCTAGTTAAGAATTATTAAAAGAATGAAATATAAATTAGATATGATTAAAGTACACTGAATAGACAATATTATTATTCAGAAAAACTTTACATCAATTATTAAAAAATTAAATTAATCTAATTGTTGGATTTGATGAACACATTTTTCGATAAAATCGTGTGAGTATTCTTTTCTTTTTTATCTCAAGAGATGGTTAGATAACATAAAAAAGAAAGTACAGCATGGGAGGAAAATCATGTGAGTACTCATTTTAATTAGTGTAATTTTTAAATAAAATACTTTTTTATATAAATGTAGTTTGGTCTTTTAATTTTCTAAGAGATTTATTTATTGTTTTAATATACCATTTTAAACATTTTAAACCTTTCGTTTATGTTTTTTTCCTTGTATCTTTATTTAAAAAGATTGTGCGATTGTAATTAGTGTTATAACATAAAAAAAACACGTCTCATTTAATAAATAAACTTAATTAAATAAATAAATTTAATTAAATGGGATATCACATGCAATACAACATAAAGAGTCACACAGTGAATTACATTTGTGTTAACCATTACAGTCATCCAAAATATACTCGAAGAGTAATTAAGGCACACCACGATGCCATTAACAGAACAAGAATAAAAGTTTGACAGTTATCCAAAATACATGTTCATAGAACAAGATAGTACATAGGCCACAGTCCCTTAAAAGAGTACTCAGAGTAAGGGAATCCAACCCAAGATTAGCTACGCTGCGGAGTTTCCATCACCCTAGTAACCACTAGGGTTCCCACATCTGCTCACATCAATAAATTGATGATCATTGCAAGAAGGAAAAACCACACACAAGACAAACACAAGCAAACAGAAAGGGTAAGCTAGAGTATAAATCAGTTTAACATGTTATGGCAAGCAGATACTTAAAACAGATCATAAACATGCAACAAGATAGGAAAAAATTAATGTGATAGCAAACAAGCAAGACCCTAAAACTCAATTATCTGGATACATATAATCGATCGAATTCACTAGATGCTTGCACTTGTGGTGGCATCTACTTCTCTGCAGAGCCATTTCCAATGGGTTTCACCCTACCACGCACAAGGTTAGCCTTCAAATGTCTAAGGCCATTATCCTGCCAAAGACTAGGGCCTCCTGCTACTCTCACCACTTGAGTCAGTACGTTCTACGTGAGACTAACTGACTCTTTAGAGTTTCAGGATGTAATCCTTACTTGAATCCTTACCTAATTATATATACTGAGGCACCACCACGAAACCTTACTAAGAGGTTCGCGAAATTATGTCCATCACATAAAGCACCACCATGAGATCTCACCAAGAGGCTCATGGAATTACGTCCATCACATACGGCACCACCATGAGATCTCACAAAGAGATTCATGGAATTACGTCCAACTCATACCATAGCCATGTTTCACTAACCAACCATAGGTTTATCATGCATAACAATCTTATGCCAATATACAACCAATCATACGCATATTCATACCAAGCTCATCAATTCCAACCCACAAATCATTTAATACATGCATATTTACACACTTCATGTTTTAAATAGGGTAATCCAATCAATCATGTGACCACCAACCAATAACAGAGAAGAAAATAGCACTTGAGCACGTCCCTGCACAATGTTCGCTCAGGCTGGAAGCACTCGCTCAAGCAAGAGAGGTTCTCTCGCTCAAGTGAGCTGCTTTCGCCTAGGTGAGAGCTTGAGCAGTGGAACAGTGGGGCTTTCACGTTTTCTCGCTTAGGCGAGACCTCTTCGCTTGAGCGAGATGACTTCTCGCTCAATACTAGAGCTCGTCGCCTGAGCGACAACTTGCGCAAGAGCCTGGGAGAGTTTCTGATACTTTCGCTTAGGCGAGACCCACTCGCTTGGGCGAGAATATCATATTCCTCCACTGTTCGCGCATGCAAACCAGGAAAGAAATGTCAAACCACATCCAGTTCAAGTTCACAGAATCACAAGCACCATTCAACAAATAAAATGCGATTTAAAAACCCAAAACAATCATACGATTCGAAAAACATTTAAAAATTCTAGTTTCCCTTACCTGGACAGATGCTAGTGGAAAAACACAATCACACAACAGAGGGTTACTACAGCTTCAGGATCAAAGTTGTGAGTTGGAAATACTAACACCAGAACCAAAAACGAGGTTACTAAGAGAACTCTAGTTGGAACCATGAAGGACAAGTTGGAGAATAAAAAGTATGAGTCGATGACCCACTTCTGCTCACTGTTTCTAGCTCGCAAACCTTTTCCTAGAGCTGTGGTGCTCCGTTGTTCGGTGTCAAGGTCTTATACTAGCTCATTCCAGGTAAGGGAAGTTAGGGCTTTGTGTTTTAAATGATTTTTGGCCTATTCTTGGTTCTGCTTGGTGTTGTATGGGTTATATGTTACTATGAACATGAGAAGTGCTTGTGTTTGTTGCTTGGTGCGAAAATGGGACTGCTGTAGGTGAGGATAGGGGCGAGAACTAATAGTCTCGCCCAAGCGAGCTAGTCTCGCCTAAGCGAGGCTGGCAGAGGCTCACGTAGGCCTTCTGCGTGAGTTGTCATTCAGGCGGGCCTTCCTGGTTTTGAGCGAGAGAATGTCTCGCTCAGGTGAGAGGGACTCTCGCCTAAGCGAGCTCCCTTCGCCTGAGCGAAGAGTTGAGCGAGAGTGCATCCTGGTTTAATATTTTCCCTATTCTTGGATGCTTAGCATGTATTTAATTGGATTATTATATAATGGCATGAGGTGAATGAATATGCATGAGTGGGAGGGTGTATGAGTTGTGAATGATGAACTTGGATAAATTCTTGGCTTGTAATGAACATGAAATGGTTGGTTATGAAAGTGGCATGGTAATGATATGAGATAAAATTCCTTATTCATGGAGGGAGGATGATGAGTTGGTATGGTTTGACCTGGAATATAAAAGGGGTTGGTTATAAAGGTTGACATGAGATGTATATGCATGATAAATATTACTTGGTTGTTTGAATATGATTGGTATGTGGTTAGTACGTAATTCCTTGAAATCTTTAGGTGAGATTTTAGGGTCGTGCTTCAGTGGTCGGGACGTAATTCCATGACCCCTGTTAGTGGGAGTTCATGGTGGTGCCCCATCTATATAATTTGGTAAGGATTCAATGCAAGGTTGCATCCTGATGCTCTAAAGAGTCAGTTGGTCTCACATAGAGCAGACTGACTCTTGTGGTGAGAGTAGCAGGAGGCCCGAAACTCATTAAGGGCTAACCTTGTGTGTGGGAGATTGAGACATTGTAACACTTGTAACACTTAGCTCGGGGGTGAGCAGAGAAATCCACCACAAGTGCAAGCATTTGCTAAATCCAACTAAATTATACGTATCTGGATGAGTCGTGTCGAGTCTTAGCGTATTGTGTGGAAGGTCATAACATGCTTGGGTGATGTATGAATAATCAACTGTGAAAGTGTATCTGATTGCATGATAAAACTATTTTTGGCACTAGCTTATCCTTTTGCTTGTTTGGTTGCTTGTATGTGGTTCTTCTCCTTTTGTGATTATCATCAATTTATTGGTGTGAGCAGATGCGAGAGGTACTCGAGGTCAACAAGGAAGGGATGATTCCACTGCGTAGTCCACCTGGGCTGGAGTCTACTGCTTTGGGTCTTATTATAGGGCTATGGCCCATGTATTTGCTTGGTCTTTAAATTTTAATGTGGAGTACTGTTAAACTTTGTATTTTGGATAGTTTTGGCATCGTGGTGTGCCTTGAGTAATGTAGGGAGTTATGCTTATGCTCCAAGACCGCGCTATTATGTTATCCTGTGTGACATTTTCATTAATTCGGATTATTGATTAAATGAGACGTTACAAGTTATATATGCATCTGGAAAATAATATATTCTTTTTATATAATTAAGAATGTTAATTGATTTATAATTTTTCAAACCTATAATTTCTCTTAACATATTTAATTATGAAAATAAATCAAATTCATCAATATCCAAAAAAGGTAAGTATTTTTTCTCTAAACTTTATTTATCTTTGAGGAGAGTCCTCTCTGTGATTTTTGTTACAAAAAAAAAGATAAATCTTTTTTCTTCCCAAACTTAAATTATCTTTATACAAAAAATCCAACTTTGAATGTAGAGTTTAGATCTAGATCTTATTTTTTTGTCACATTTGTGGTTTTTTAATTCTTATGCTCTAATTCATCTATTATCCACCAAAAGACTAAACCCTAATATAATAAATAGTTTTATAGAAAAAAAATTGGTTTCTTGTTAAGATATATGTAGAAAAACTCTCAAAACTCATAAATCTAAAAAGTACTGAAAAATAAAAAGACAAAAGAAACACATTTCTAACCCTAATACAAATCCAACAAATAGAATAAAAATAATAACACAAATAGAAAGATAAAAATAGTAACTAGAAATGAGGATAAAAAGATTGGTACATATGCAACATGAGATTCAAGAAATGTAATTTATCAAAACCCTAAAAAAGAACTTTAGAAGAGAAGGAAGCAAGGAAAGGCAAGAGAGATAAAGAAAAAAATAGAATCAAAAGTATAAGAGAATAAAGATAACTAATCATTATTTTTTTTGTAAAAAAAATGTTTTAACTCATTAAATATCATTTTTAATACCAATAAAAATGAATAAACACTAATAATACTTTAATTAAATTTTATTCTCAATCAAAAAATTAAAATTAATTTAATAAAGGTATATTAGAACTAAAAAAGAATATTTTTAAGACCTTATTTTTCTTAAACATAATTTTATAATTAATTTAATAGAGATATATTAATACTATTTTTTTATGCCTTCTTTCTTAAAGATAATTTTATAATTAATTTAATAGAGAAATATTAGTACTAAGATAAAATTTTTGAGACCTTTTTTAGGAGACCTAAAGCGAGTGTTTTACCTACTTTACCCTTGAGTTTATCTTAGTTGCGTTAACCAACTTATTTAAAGATTATTCGAAATATTATAACTAACTTTGGTTGATAATGGATATGTATATATTTTTTAGATATATGGGAGTGGGTCTATATACAAATTCTTCAACTTTAGAATCTGAATCATTTTCTAACATATTTTTAAGCTTAAGTATAGATATTGCAAAACACAGTGTTTAGTGTTGTTTATAAGAATTAAAACACAATGTCTAATCTTTGTTTATACTACTCATGAAACTTTTAAACTTTATCAGTAAGGCAAAAATGATGTTCTACATTGGTTATTTGTGTGTAATTACCCATGTTTTAGACTTGATGTAAAATATAACAATGTAATAAGTTTTTTTTCTCTTTACATCGATTCATAACTAATGTAATATATGCTAGGTAAAAAAAATACATATATTAAAATAATTCATCAGGCTCAACCCCTAGTTCTTTTAAGTCCTCCATCGCTTTCCTAGCATCATTAAAGTTCCTTGCTTTGTAGCACCAATACATCAAAACATTAAAAGAATTAAAACTCATATTAATCATACTAACATGTGGCAGACCAATGGGGTTGAAAAGGTAGGACCATTGACGCATAGGCAAGATCAATAGTGATGAGGTTGATGTTATAGTGTAGAGAGGAAAAGTAGAAAATAGAGGCACTGCACAAAACTAGGTGACAACGTGGTGCATGATCACAATGAGAAGGCAATGTTTCAATCGTGTGTGGTTTCAACCATAATGCACTTCAACAATAATGCATAGTGGATAGGGGTTTTGGATAAAAAAAAAAAGACATGGAGGGTGGTCAGAGCCGTAAAGGCAGAATGAAGGCAAGGCTAGACTGATGAAGCAGTGGAGGCGAAGGCAACTAGACTAAAACTAGGATGGGCAATGTTCTCATGGAGCTGTTGTGTGGATGGGATGCAAGGAGGCATTGAATGTGAAATGGTGGAATGAGAGGAAATGGGAGAGAAAAACGTGAAAAGAGAAGAGGAAACACCAAAAGTGAAGCACATCATTGTTAAGTGAAAAGAAAAAAGGTATAATACATCAAGTATTTAAAAAATTGATGTAAAATATATTTTCACAATTACGAGCATGCCAATGCATATTTTGTTACATTAGTTTTACTTTAATCGATTTAAAATCTCATTGTTGTTTTTATATTTTGCACTAGAGTATATAGATATTGTAAGTATTAGAAAAAAAGTATTTTAGCTACCGACGAAATTGTCGCTAAATGGGTCGGTTGCAAACACCCTTAGCCACCAAGTTAGTAATTGAAAATAAATAGTGGAAATAATATTTGACAACATTACTTAGAAACCAATAACTTTAGATTACTGGATCAAGGGTAGAAACAATAAATCCAAAGTGAAGTGAAGGGCGTGACCAAGAAAAAAGGGAAGGATATTTAACAATATGAAAATGATATTGTGATATAACAAAGCTTTAGTAATTCCATAATTCAAACATAATTATAAAAAAAACATAATAAATCTTCTCTCAACTAAAATATAATGTAATGATTACTATAAGTCACTTTTTGTGTTAGAAAAAAAAAACTAAAAGGAAATGGTAATTCATGAAATATAGTGTAATGCATCTTTATAAATCAAAGAATCTCAAACTCCAACTCTCCAACTGAGACCCTCTAAACTTTTCATTCACAATTTCAAAATTTGATTGTGAAAAAATTGTTTTTGATATTTGAAGTGACCACTATTCACAAACTTATGTTCAACTTATAACAATCCAATTTTGGTGAATATAACAAGCACCCAATTTTAACCTAAAAAATGAAATGAAAGTTTCTAATTATGAAAGAACGAAACATGAAACGGTAAAGAAGGTGACCACGAAGAGGCAATGAAGAGCTGCCTCGAAGAATGGGGCCAATGATGACGAGAGGGCGACCATAGTTAAGAAATGACCATAAAGAAACATTTCCAATTTTCAACAAGTGACTATAGTGACGAACAAGTTTACGACGACCATGGTGATAGTGTCCACAAAGAGGGACACCGCTATTTTCAGTACTTAGGTTTTCAAATGAGGGAAATGAAATGTTATGTGTTTTTTTTGTAAGGAGGGAAGTGAAATATTATGTGTTTTTTTAGTTTTTGCACTTTAGTATTTTTTTAGTTTTCATAGAGAGGGAAATTTTAGTTTTTTGCAATAAAATATAATTTAGCCACTGAAACTCATTCAATCCCTAATTTGTCACTGAAATCCCCTCAAACGTTATTTAGTCACCGAAACAAAGTGAGTCGTTGCAAAACCACTTTATTTAGTGCCTAATTTGGTGGCTAAATCGGTTTTTTTTACTACTTTTTTCACAACCACCGATTTGGCGGATGAATATTTGCCATTACTTTTCACTAACAAGCAATTTGGTTGTTGTTTTGGTGGCTAATTGAGAGTTATTGAAATCAGTAGCTATTTCAGTCACAATTTGTTAGCGCATTATTTCGGTGGCTAAATAACTTTTTTCTAGTAACGTGTTGTATGAAGTTTAATGCATAAATTGATGCATACGGGTTAGTGTATAGGTTGATGCATAATAGTTAATTTTTAATCATGAATAAATCAATACATACTTTTATTGTCTAACCAAGATGAACACTTTGTTGTGCTTAACCAAGACGAGATTAATACAAACCTTTTATTGCCTAATTAATTGGATAATAAACATTGTTTAATGTTAAACCAATGAGATTGGTGCATATTTTTGTTGTTGCATTCCAATTAGATGGTGCACTTAGTTTTAAGCTAAACCAAGAAAATATTGGTGCAAATTGCTTATTAGATGGTGCACATTTTTTAGGGTCAAATAATAAAATATTGATACAAATTGTTTATTAATTGTCGTCCAACATTTAGTATAAAATGAGACATTCATTTATTCTTGATAAAGCACCAATATTTCATGATTTTCCATATAAAAAATTAATCAAAGCACAAGGTCAAACTAGACATATTTAAGGTGTGAAATCAACCTAGAAATCTTTAAATTGTAGAGCTCATGTGCGGAATTTAATCAATGAAAACCTAACCAAAACTCAAAAGATATAGAAAAAATAAATATAAAGAGATGTCAGAGGTCGAATTCACTAATCTCTCTTGTTTGACATCAATTTTTCAACTTTGGAGTATGATATCATGGATGTTGCTCAAACAAACCAATTTTTTTTCAAAACCCCATTTTTTTTTTCAGATTTCTTGCTTTAGATTTTTATAACCAATCGTGCTTTTTAGACAACATTTGGACAATAATTTAAAAATGATGTATTTATCATGATTGGACACCAATTATATACCAGTCACAATTTTAGTATTGCTTAAAACAAAAAGTCTTATAATGATAATTGTGTTCTTATAGATAATTTATTTAAAGATTATTGATAAAATTATTAATCGACTTTAATTATGATTTTGGTCTATTCTTGCCAAAAGAAACATGTTGGTGCAATGTGGCTCCAGGAGGGGGTGAATAAAGTTTGTAGATATTTGAAAATCATTTTGTGCAGTAATCATTAACAAAGTGAAGTTATAGAGAAGAGAATGCAGACAAAGATTAATACTGATTCACCCTAAATGTTGAGGCTAGTTCGGTCTCGTAAATAACCTTCTTAAGAAATTTCACTAATCAAATCTCTTTACTAGTATGAGTATCAACTTCTCTAGGTTACAACGAGTATCAACCTTTTCATGTATCACAAGTATCAACTTCTCTAGGTTATAACGAGTATCAATCTCTCTAGGTTATAATGAGTATCAACCTCTCTAGATTATAATGAGTATCAACCTCTTTAGGTTATAACGAGTATAAACATGTTCAGGTATCCTTCTCAATTTCCCTCTGAGATTGAGAACTCTCAATTGAAATAAACAATAATCATCTCTCGAGACAAGAGAGTACAATAAAACTCACAATGTATATACTTCACAGTGTCAAGATATTATAATGGTTTATCACTCAACTTAATTTTGCTCAACAATTTTAATTTCACTCTAAGCTCACAATGTCTTTTCTCTTTGAATCTTTCTAAGTATTTGACAATGTTTTTTTTACTCTGGTCTTTATTTTGTACTAGACATAATTTTGATATATTTTACTTAAAACTCATGAACACGTATTAATTAAACAAAAAATATATATATATATATATATATATATATATATATATATAATCACAGTCCACGACATTTCGTTAATTGGGTTATTTAGTGAGTATATATATATTATAATGTAAAAAGGTCTCTTTATCTACCCTTTCTTTATCTAATCCTTATCTAAGTGCATTATCTATATGATTTTTTGTTACCATCAAACTTATGCGTTATTAGCCTCATTTAATTAGTACTTTTAGTATCTAATACTAACAAAGGAAACATAATACATAAGTATTTAAGAAAAGGAACATATAATTATTTAAAAAAGAAAATCTTTCGTCATGATAGATTCTTTGCCACGAGTATGTAAATCTTTATAAATTAAATGTTTACGAACATATTTAAAGATAAAGAAAGTACTCCAAATAGTAAAATAAGAAAAAACTATAAAATATATAATGTAAATTATTTAAGCAGAAAAAATGTGCATAAAAGTAAAAAGAAAGAGACAATATATCCGATGCAAATGATTCCAATTAAATAACTGAAATTAAATAGCTGAGAACATTATAATTACTCATCCATCATTGAGCCTTTACATTACTAAGATTTATGTGAATGTTTAAAAGTTGTAACCATTACAAAATAAATCTATTATTTACTCATAAATTTGTAATAACTTTCATTAATTTTACCATAATTTTAATATTTAATGTCTATAGTTAATGATGTTTTTTATTTTCGTAATTATAAAATTTTAATAACATTAAATATCTTAATAAAGGACATTATTTCTATAAATTTAAATAATATCAAGATGAACAAATTAATAATTGATGAATTAATATTTTCTAAATGCTTAAAAGAAATAATAGAAGGACAATTCATTTATTTTATTCAATCATCATATTTAGGCCTTTTTCTTGATTTACTTGTTAAATAAATTTAAATACAATATCTTATTATTAAAATAAAGAGTAAGATTGTTGTTTATAAAAAAAAAATAAATATGTTTTTGATCCATTGATCTTTAGTAAAAATTGGAATTAATCATTCTTGAAGATCTTGAACCAATTTAGTCCCTCAACCATGTAAATGCATGAATTTAATTTTTTTAACCAAATTTTATTAAGTCTATTTGATATTTCAAACATATTTTATTATAATATTTTATTATACCGTTTAACATATTTTCTCTTTAATGTTAGCCGAGAAACATGTTTAAAATGTCAAATAAACTTAAAAAAATTGATTTAAAGAACTAAATCCACACATTTCTAAATATGAAAGACTAAATTGGTTCAAGATCTTCAAGAGTGACTAATTTCAATATTTACTAAAAGTTGAAGAACTAAAAAACATATTTAACCCATAAAAAAATAATTTTCCAAAAAGATAATAGCTCACTTAGAAATGGGTAGTAGAAAAATGAATGATTTAGGTACAAAAATGAATTTTTATTTATTTAAAAGAATTGAACGTAGCTCTACAAGGTTTACATAAACTCATAATAGAACTCTTGATTTGAAAAAATACATTTGCTTTTTATTTCCATAGATTAAAAACATTGTTTCACTTTAACGTCTATTAAAAGATGAATAATGACGTCGCTACATTAGCTGTATATTATATTTATGTAAGAAACTATTTTGTGCGGTAAAAAAAAGAAGAATATATATTCTTTGATTCATATGTTTATTTATAACTTATATGTAAAATATTGCAGCCATTAAATGAACTCAGACAAGTTTTGTTTTATGTAAATATGATAAAAGAACAACTCTTTAAATTTCATAAATAAATAAAAAAAATTATCAGCAACTAAAATAACTCTTTGCTGGTAATAAAATAAAAACAAGTTCAGCTGACGTTTTTCTTAATCAAATCAATAACCAGTTTAATAAATATTTCTATTACTTAAACTATTTTCTTAATTAACTGATATGCTGAGACTTTTTTTTAAGAAAATTAAAGTATAGTTTGATTATTTCATAATCTTTAAAATACAAATTCATGGATTGTGATTTTTAATAATTAATTAATGTGATTGCACTTCTAACCCAATCCTTGACTTCATTAAGCCAATAACCCGTGCTCTACGATAATAATGAAAAAAAATATTTAATTTACATTTACTTGTTTTCAATCTTTATTCCTTTAATTAGTTTTTTAAACTCCTTCTTCAATCTTTTTTGTCATATGTTTCCAAATGCCATTAATTTCAGATAAAAAAAAACAAAGAGCATTTATATGGCTTCTCCTTCATCTCTTTCTTCCATGTGCCCACTCCCATCATACTTTTGCAATGAGTGAAGATAATATTGTAAACACTATCATGTCTACCATTTTTCTTTTTATTGCATCATTAAAATGCTCACCCTTATATCTTTCATAAAAATTCTTAAACACTTAGTAACCTATTCAAAACCTACACATACAAAATATATGGTTTAGTAACTTCTTTTAGGGTCAATTATCATATATGATATATCTGTTTTGGAGTTTGAAATTTGTTGTTACGATTTTGTTTAAAAAAAAAATATCTCGAATGATGAAAGAATAAAAATGTATTTAAATTATATAAATTGTTATCATATCTTTTAATAAATTAAGTTAGACCCTAACCAATACTATATTACATAGATAATAAATTATGCATTATTAATCATAACCAATACTATATTACATAGATAATAAATTATGCATTATTAATCAAAATTAACTTGTTGATTGAGAGGTGTAAGACTTTGTTTTTCAGCTCTTAAGTGTGTGGACCTGGCCTTTTCGTTAGGCCCAAGGCCAGCCCACCAGGGAACCCCAATACTCTGCTCAGCCACTCACATTCTCAATTGTCACCTTTTCAGAAAAATCAGTTCCTTTCTTCCCTCTCTCTGGTGCTGAAGCAGGAGCTCTGGTAGGGCACAACTGGTTTCCCTCAGAGAGAATCAAACTCACTTCCTGTAAGTTAGAATCGTAAGCTTGAGCTCTTATTGATTCCTTTTTCTTTTCTTAAGTGGTCTTGTGTGGGTTCCGTTCCTAACCCCGTCCTCCATTCTTATCTGAAAATTTTCCCAGCTTCTTAAAACTGTCCTGGTTTGGAGTTCCCCCTCCTACGTGTTCTCTCCCCTAAGCTCAACTCTACTTAAGGTAAGGGAAGCTAAGGTTTTCGTTTCTTTTTAGTATTTCTGCTTATTTCTGAACTGTATTGTGCCGGTAAGGCTTGATTGTTGTTGTTGGGTGTATGGAAATGATTTGTGCGTGTTTATGTTTGGTTGAGCGAGTTGTGCATGTGCCAACAGGTGAGAAACCTGTTAATCTCGCCCAAGCGAGTGACCCTCGCCTAAGCGAGAGTAGCAGGGTCTCGCCCTGGATCTCATCTCGAGTTGTCGCCTAGGCGACCTATGTTATTTTTGAGCGAGACGTAGTCTCGCTTAGGCGAGACGCTGTCGCTTGAGTGAGAACTCGCATGAAATCCTGCAGTGGCCACTATTGAGCTCTCGCCTAGGCGAGAAGGGGTCGCCTGAGCGAGAGGAACCCTTTCGCCTGGGCGAGAACCTTTAGTTTGGGCGAGAATCCTCAATAGGGGCTGCTGTGTTGGCTGATGCTACTCCATGCTTGTGTTAATTAATTTCTTTGCTCATAGTATGTGATCATGCTTGGTATGTGTACTTGAATGGGACTGAAATGAAAGTGTTGTTATATGTGATCTATGATTTTAATGTTGGATGGTGTATTGGTATGCATGTGATGAGCATGAGTTGAAAAACATAATATCTTTGATGATGGAATTCCAATGGAATTTGGGTGATGAATAGGCATTTGAAATGTGTTGGGAAGGGGTTTCATGGGAAACCCCTAGTGATAGATATGTATATATATGTGCATGCCTAGTGTATACCTTGATATAGGAGATGTCTAGATAAAGGAAGGTATCCTGAACTCTAATAAGCATTCACGCTCACATAGAGCATAATGGTTTATGTGGTGAGAATGACAGGAGGTCCTAGTCTTGGGACAGTTTGGGCCCAAGACATTAGAGGATTAACCTTGTGTGTGGTTGGGTGATAACCCCTTGCGTCTAGACTCTGCAGAGTTTAGAAACCAGCACAGGTGCATACTTCCTTTAGAATTCTATATCAAGAGTATGATACGGATATCGAGTCGTAGTAACGTGCATTTGTTTGCCCTCACATGATTTGAATGTTTACAAGTAAGTCGTTAATCACTTGTTTTACCTGTACATGTTTTGTAATATGTTATAAATATTTTCATTAGCTTACCCTTTCGTTCTTTGTGTACTTGTCTTGCTATCTCTTTTGCGATGATCGCCTTATCGGTGGGAGCAGATGGGGCTAATCCTGGTGGTAGATTTGATGGGGGTAGCGGCGCTGCGTAGCTGGAACCGCTTCTCGTAGTTCTTAGGAGAGACGTCTTGGCCCTAGAGCCCTTTTTGAACTTTCTTGTTCTAGGAGCAACCTCTTTTGAAAAACTGTTAATCTCTTGATCTTATGTTTGGTTTAAGGCACTGTGACTTTGCCTAAGTTTTGTTTCCCAAGTAATGTTTTTGGATGACTGTAACCGTGTATTCCTTATGTATGTACTCTTCTGGTTGCTCTGTTTATTTCTATAACCATGTGATATTTTAATTCAGTAGAATCATTCTATTTAAAATGGGATGTCACAAGAGGAATAAGCGGTATATATCTTCTATCAATATAGGACTATTATTACCATGAATTATTACAATGAATTTAAAAAGAGCATATCAATTTATTTTTTAAAATAAGACCAAATTAAAAATATTTAAAATAATATAATAAAATTAAAAGAAATATCAAAAAATTTATTAAACTAATTAATATATATATATATATATATATATATATATATATATAAAAAAAAGGTGT
>Ga0209589_1009167_pt1 | contig 15071 bp, 8 predicted proteins | sample CowpeawhiteBW_FD_187525 | JGI IMG/M metagenome (GOLD analysis project Ga0209589, IMG submission 187525) | Root nodule microbial communities of legume samples collected from California USA - Cow pea white BW (SPAdes) (version 2) | ecosystem: Host-associated > Plants > Roots > Nodule | place: USA... | reverse complement strand
AACAAAAAAAAAAAAAAGCTAAAAAAAAAAAAAAAAAAAAAAAAAAAAGTTTAAAACAAAAAAAAAAAAAAAATAAAAAAAAAAAAAAGGAATCAAAAATAAAGGAAAAAAATCACAAATTAATGTTGTATCGGGAAACTCGAGGCTGAGAGCATATTATTAATCCTGTAAACTCTCGAGTAGAGCAGTGGCTTTATCTTGGAAAATCTGCCACGCAGTAGTGACATGCCTCCTTTCTGTCAATGGTGCTCCTACTGCAAAACGTAGAATGTACTCACCTGATAGAACCTGCACATATTAGGTAACAAGAAGGGAAAGAAAATTAGTGAAAAAGAAAGAATAAAGAACAAAAGTTACAAAATTATGAAGATAATTTATGCTTACCGTGTGTGATATGAAAATATTTCCTGTTGAATTTACTGAGTCCAGTAGATCACTATTTAGTTTATTACCATGATCTTCAGAATTGAGAGGGGGCAATAGCCGAAAGCAAACTAAGGAGAATGTGCGAGGTGCAACCACCTGGGAAGGGAATTTGTTGCAATTTTAAAGCATATGCAGATAAGTAAATAAACTACTTAAGGAAAAATATTCAATATTGGCATATATTGACTTAAAACATTATTTAGATGGCCATATTTTGGCTGATAAAAAAAGAAGGGACCATGTTTTGACTGAAGGCATTCTCTAATACCTAGTTTTTGCTGTCCACATAAAGGATAATTTGTTTTTAAATTAAGAAATGATTTAATATCACTTTTGATCTCAATATTTATCGGAATGTGGTCCCTCAATTTTTTTTTACTCAGTGTAATATCTATGTTTGTTAAAAAGAGCCATGTAGTTGATTATGTTAAATTGTTCTTCATGCGGGTGACCGACAATATAAATAACAAGTGTCATCGTCTTGGGTTGTCCAACATGATATCAATCCTTCACTATAAGGTGTCATTGTTTAACGTGGCTGCATTGTCCAACATGACATCAACCTTTACTGTCACGTGTCATATTGTCACATGGTGTAATGAGGTGTCATTGTCCAAACATAACTGGGTTATCCAACTTGGTACCAATCCTTTTATTATCATATATTTTCATGTTATCACCCTCTAAAAACTATATTGGGTTAAAAAGTTGAAAAACCACGTCAAATAATTCCAACAAATATTGGGACCACACTAAGAATAAGCCTTAAGAAATTAAGAACAATGCTTTTCATAGAAGGACGAGTACCTTGAATCTTGTGTCCTGATTAACAAGCTCTTCAAAATAAGCAGCTAACTCAATGTGGTTTCTTACGTGGCTTCGCAGACCTTCCAAACCATAAAGTCGCAACACCATCCACAATTTTAATGATCTGGAGTCCAGTAGAGTGAATAGACAATGTCACACATTTGCTGGCAAATATAAACTTCTAAGGTGTACAGAAATATTTATTAAAAAGATATAAGACCAATGATTTGATAGAAGTTTTGACATCAGAGTTCCCGTAATCTCTTAAAACGGGGAACATCGAAAAGAAACTCAGACGTACATAAAATCCAAAAAAAAAAACATTAAAATCAAGATCACAAAAAATTAATACGAGAAATGTTAACAATACACTCTTTTGAACGCACCCTTTACTATTCACCGAAATTCATGAAAAATACAATTTTGGTAGTCATCACATATCACGTGAGGACTTTCTATCCAGATTTCATAGTTTCCAATAAATTTAAAGCAATAGTAAAGGGTATTATTAGCATTCCTCTTATTAATACTTTTAGGCATAAATGAGTTAGAGCCCAAATGCACGAATAAAGAGGATTTATGTGTCCAGACGAAGATATGCATGAACATTCTCGGGTACAAAATAATTCAACGAGGAGAAGAGAGATTTCAATACCAAATACAAATATATCTATGTATAGATAGAGAGAAAGAAACAATGAAAACGTTTCCAAAGGAAAATAACCAAGAAACCACCTAAAGCGACGCCCAAGAGGAATTTGCCAATCTTTGTAATCTATGACCGTGTTTCCTTCAGAGGCCTGCAAGGTCAAAAACATAAGCACACTATAAAACCACGAATAGATAATAATAGCAGCGACCTTTCAGATGACAAGTTTCATGCTTAAGTGACACTGACTCTGTTCACTCGGGATAAGAACTAGTTCGTAGTGAAAGAGGAAATTAACTCTACGTCGATACATAAGAAAAAGAATTGAAAAACAAATGCCCCCGGTTAATTTCTGAGTGTTCCCATAAGTATTCAATACTTATCACTCATAACATTTGAAGCACCTTTCTGAGGGAAGTTGAAAAAGAGGACATTTTTAGATGCTTCAATTTTGTTTCACTCTCTCTTTCCTTAACATGTATTTGTTTACCGTTTGGGTTCATTTAATGTAGAATGCTCTTTTCTTTTGGAATACCAAGTCATATTCTTTAATTTTCATCTAGAGAACCAACTTGTAAATTTAATGTGATGCTGTCTATACACCTTGACTGAATGGAATATAATAGCTTAATGTAAGATCCACACACAGAAAAGAGAAGAAAAACTAAAAAGGATTATTCAAAAGTTTGAAAACTTCCTGCAGTTAAACTTCAGCATAAACCTCGAGCATGCAATAGAAACTTACCTTGTTTTTCAGAAATTCAGGATTTGTAGACAGTGATTGAATCAGAAAACTTCTGTCCTGTGTCATCAACTCGTAATAAGTTTGACCTCTTATCTTGAAGTACATTGAAATGTTACAAATAAAGATTCAAAAGTGAGATTGAGATAAAAAATGCGTTATGGATACCTTAACCCAAAGTACTGAACAGTCAAAGTTAGTGAGGAACCATTTATGTGCATTCATGTTAAACGAGTCTGTTTCTTCAATACCGTCAAAGCAGTGGCGGTACTCTGGACATATACAAGCACTGCCAGCATAAGCAGCATCCACGTGAAACCAAAGATTGTTGGTCTGCCAAAAAAGACAGGCAACAGAGCATTATCAGATTTCATAGCTCTACAAAATACATTCAAAAGACTGGACAAACAAAATTTGATGCAGGTCAGCGGAGGTTTATGAACCACTCATCCTAAAAGCCTAAGCAGGGACAATGAGCCAAAACAGTTGAAATACTCATGTATCGAACTTTTCTTTCTTGCAACTCCACAAGTATCATTATATCCTTGAGTTCATAACATACTGCATAGTCATTTATGGGTTTTCATCTATCTAACTGCATTCCTGTTCCTTGAGAGTCACATTTTTTTTTTAAATAAACGTTTGGTTTAATAACCTCAATACAATGAATCAGTGACTATACTAGCTTTTTTCACATCACAACTCCATAAAATGTATTACCTTGGCAATTTTTCCCAATGCAGGCAGTGGATCAATAGCTGTTGACGAAGTGGTGCCAACCTGCATATATAAATGGGTAATGTATGCAATTAATGCAAGAAACTTAATATCCAAAAATAATGGACTCTTAAGTTACCTCAAGTTACATCAAAATTCAGATACTTTTCACTCATCAACAAAACATTAGTTCCAAGTTCCAGGGTGATAAACATTCGCCTTTAGTCCTAACATAGACCCTATTAGTAGGTATATAACCATTTGTTTCCCAGCAACAAATAATTAAGAGACGGTACATAGGTATCAACATGAAGAAGGACATTTATCCCTTGATCCTATGCTCAAATGAGCTGAAATTTCTTATTTGAAATTCTCTGAACATGTATGATAAAATATTGGAGATAAGACACGTAAATAATGGTCAGTTAAGGCCATGCATTATACAGCAATTTCTTACAAATTCATGTAAGTGTTCAATTCTTACAGTAGCACATAAGAAAAAGGGTACAAGACCGCCAGCAATGTCATTTGAAATTGCTTCAGAAAGAACTTCAGGAGAGAGTGCATAATTTGTTGAAGAATCAGCTTTAAGCAACTTGCAAAGCTCAGGATTAAGTCCTGCTATCTGCCAATGAAAAGTTCAAAACTATTACAATAAAAATTATGTCATTGGTTATATTCAAGAATGCATATAAGAAAAACAGGAAGACTCTCATACCAGAAATGGAATCAGACTATCATTTGATCAACTGGGTGATAAATACTAAACAAATTTTTAAAATACTTACAGAAGAATAGGTTTTCTCTAACAACACATTAACTACTTATAGACTATAGGCTGAATAAGTTTGAACTTGGTGTTGTGATCAAAGTTAAGGTCATATGTTTCCAGGTGACACCGTAACACTGGCATATACATATGTTTGGTGCTAAAGAGCATGATAATCATGTAATTAAGGAAACAAACAGCCATTACAATTTATTTAACTGAGTAAAAATCTCTGTTATTTCCCCATTTTGCAAACTATTAACAAGAAGCTTATGATTATAGATTTAACAGATAACCAACTCTTTTCCTTGGATAAAACAAAAAACGAATCATAATCAAAATAAATAGAATATTAAAAATCTATAAGGCCTCTCTTCGAATTTTGGCTTAAAGTGTAATTCAAGCTCGTAAATTTTACTTATATAAAGAGAGATACTCAAGCTTTATAATGATTACATTGATCATATCTATAGTTGATATGAATCTCGATACACCTACTCATGCCAAGGAATAACAACAGAAAAGTTTTAAAGAAATGTTCAGTGTTTAAAATAGGTCAGAAAGCTAGGAGCACTGATCAACAAAAGTTAACTTGACAGTGAAAATGAACAAGAAGGAAATCCATATGTCCTTGAGTACATAAGATAAGGTCATTTTCTTTGTTATCTGTCATTGGAGGTACCTGGCAAGCTTTTCGTAAAGCAGAGTGTGTTTGATCAGATGCATACATCACAAGCTTAGGAAGGGCACTCCTTCCAAGCCTTCTTAAGATCTTGTCACGTGCTGCTAATAGGACAACTAGTACAGCTTCACTTGCTGTTCCCTGTATAACTCCACCACCTTTCCCTGCAGTCAAAGTTTACATAGTGTATTTGAGCTTTTCTATCAAATAAATTATTCATATGCAATTTAGGCTCACATTTTTATTATCTATAAAATTCAACCGAGTTGAAGGTTAATGAAAATCTCAGGCCTGAGTTTACAAATTACAAGCTCATCCAAAGCCAGGAGATATTTCATATGCAAACCTACCTGAATGAGTCCTGTTTATGGAACTGACCCATTTTCTTTTTTTCTCTTTTCCTTCTCCTTTTACTCTTCGAGCAATATAAAGGAAAGATATCAATTCAGAAAAGTATAAAGGCCATGTAAGTCCACATTCTATTAAAGAAGAAGAAAAAGACAAGACAAAGAATGACTCGTGTTCTAAAAAAACTCACAAAAGAACTTCAGGAGCCAAAAGGAAGGGCCGACGAAGCATCAAGATGAACTTCGTTTATTGCAAGATTATTTGCTTAATTATAGACTTAGAGTTTGAATTTCTAGAGGATTCCCATAATATCATAGTTATATTTTACAATAGTTTAGAGTATATTAAATTATAATTATTATACGTTTTAGATTGGTTACCCTATTTTCTTATATTTCATCATCTGATTTCATATTTAATTTGGAATGATTCTGGTATTAATATCGGTGAGGGTTAGCGCTTTATGTTTTGTAACACATCCAATATGTTCTCTCATATCAGGTAAATATGAACTTCAAAGTATCAGTCTCTGTTCTCAAGCTTACATGCCTCTGTACCTAGAATCCCATAATTTCTACAATTATCAGTTAAGACACGAACACCCCATGAGAATACAATCTCTTCCTTTTCATATACAAAATAAAATAACAAAATACCCAACTTGAGCTTAAAAAACAAAAACTAGTAGTGCATATTGTATCTTCATACGCTATACAGCATCCCAAGACCTTACCGGTAGAATAGAATTCTTCAGGCAACTGAAACGCCTTAGCCAGCCAGTCAAGAACAATGCTTTCAAGTTCAGTGGCAGCAGGAGAAGTTATCCAGCTGAAACCCACAATGTTAAGACCCGCACTGAGCATCTCTCCAAGAAACCCAGCAATGCTACTGTTGGAAGGAAAATACGCAAAATAATTCGGGCTTTGCCAATGCGTCACCCCTGGTAGTATTTTCTCCTTTACATCTACAATTTGACAAACAGTATCACGCTAGCATTGCTCAAACAATTTCACAATCTACTAAACTAATGAAAATACGATTGCTGCTGCTGCTACTACTAAGGTTTTGTCCGGAAAATTTTCTTAACACTTATATAAAAGAAATTAAGATTAAGTGAATTAAACCTCTTCTGTAACCATAGTTTTAAAATTGTCTGCAACCGTAACGAGTATTGATTGCTGCAATTGCGGCCGCATTGGCCAGCAATCTTCTACAACGCCAAGGTTCACAACAAATCTGCAACTGTGTTGCATTGCAACCACAAATTTAAAACCACATTGGAAGACGCTGTACAACTTAAATTCTTAATTGTCTTGTCTAGAAGTGTTTGTTTAAAGTTGATCCAAAAGGACCCTAATAATAATAATAATAATAATACGTTGCACTAAACAAAAAAGGGTAATTGAGAATCGAAGTAAGAAGTTTCACCGTCCAAAACATTTTGCAAGGAGTCAGGATACTCGGGAGCAGAATCTGGTAAAAGGTTCCCCAGATAACCTGGCTGAAATTGGAGAAACAGAGTGATGAAGCAGCATGTACGTAAAATCAGTTCTAGAAATGCATTGATTCGAAGAGAAGGAGGAGAATGAAGAACCTGGACTTGGCTGAGAACGGGGAAGTTTTGAATGGTTTTGTAGTAATCGGAAATGAAATCGACCATCTTGTGAGCGTGCTCTCTCAGTTGCTCAGCGTCCATGGCCCTCAATGCACTTTCTTCCATCTTCAAACAATTTCAAACACTGCACGCAATAATGCAACCAACACCTTTCAATAAATCAGAATCAGAGAACTAACAAACTAACTAGCCATTCATACATTTCTCTGTCAGAAAAATTCAGAGGGTGAAGCGGAGCCACTCGAAAGAAAGTTATCGTGGGTCCTAACAAATATCATAAAAATCATAATATTTAAAATTAATTACAAAAGTACCACTCGGTTATTGGTTCAGCCAAATTTTGTTGCATAATGACGGTGATTTTTGTTCCAAGGAGAAATAGTCTCGAAAAGTATATATATATATATATATATATATATATATATATATATATATATATATATATATATATATATATATATATGTTAGTTATGTTTTAAATGAGTCATGAATTTAGTTATTTTTAATCTATTAAGTATATTTAAAGCTTTTATATCTTTTTAATTGAGTATTTATGATGTAATATTTTCGTTAATTGAGTATGGGTATATTATTTAGTTATATTAATTTTATTTATTTATTTCTAGTATTAAAAGATAAGATGAGATGTGAGATTCTTTGTTTAATATAAAATTGATTTGGTAATGTGTCAACGGTGAGAGTTAATTTTTTGCATATCTCTCACTTTTTTGTCACTATTTACTAGTTTGGGGTTCGAAATGGCTGGTTTAACTCCTCATCTACTATTCTCTAATGCACACAAAACTATGGCCGAAAGGACTAATTAATTAATTTTGTATGTATTTTTATTTTATTCAAACTTTGGTAAATCCATATATCACATATAATGAGTTTGAGATTGTCTTTTTGTTAAATGTTTCTCCTAGTTTGTTGTCAAGTCAATTATTTTTTTCATGATTTAGAATGATGCGTTACATTTATGAAAATATATATTAGTTTTGTTTTATTTAAAATTTAGGTCTTAAAAACACAGTTAAATATTGATATTTTCATTTTTTTTTTCTATATCTTATTATGGGTTCTATGAGAATGTTGAGTTGAGTTTCAGCAAATTTATTATCTTATTGAGTTAAGATAGTTTTGGATTGGATTAGATGAGGTTTGAGATTCGTATTTTTTTTTCCAGAAGTTCTAAACCAAACCAACACTACCGGTTAAATACGTTAAGTCAGTAGGTACTTAAAATATAAAAACCATATTATAATTAAACTATCATTTTTCCTTTGCAATTTGTTTTTATATAACTTTTAAATATTTCTATTGCTTTTTTCTAATAAATAATGCAATTGAACAAATAAAATTAACTTATGCATACAATACATAAGGACATTTTTATTGACCGTTCCAAATTCAATTTCTAAGTTTTGTTTTTCATTTTTTTTTTTTTAAGGATGGAGTTGACCATTGAGAAAAGTTATATATATATATATATATATATATATACATATATATATATATATATATATGAGTTTATTCTTATAAATAAATAAAATTAACTTTTCAAAAAAATTATACAGTAGAGATAAATTTTAGTTTATCATTATATTATGCGTTTGGATGGAATTTTGTAAGATAACTTGGCGAGCATTTACTTGTTGGACGAATTATTAAGGAATGTATTCTCTAGAGTCCCAATAATACATTTGATGGGCAAATAATATGATATTGGTCGAAAATGTGTTTTTCATCCAACGAGAATTATGTGTTCGTTGAACGAGTGGATTAAAACCGAATAGGTGTTGACTGAGTTCTTTTAGAAGCTTTATAAATTTTATGATTAAATGATTTGGTATATGAGATGGATTTGAGATTGGTTTTATGAGGTTTAGTTGAGATTTGTTGATCCTAATTCAAGGAGAATTGTGAGTGATTTGTAATAGTGTATGCAATAGTATATGATCCAGTTGGAAGTGATCCTAACGCTCTAATGACCATCCAATTCTTAAGTAGAGAAGGGTGGGGCATGTGGTAAGAGGAGCATGAATTCCTAATCTAGGGATTTTACCTTAACCAGAGGCGTTAACGGACATTGTGTGTGGTAGGGTGAAATTCATTGACAATGACTCTGTAGAGCAGTAGAGGCCAAAACAAGTGCACAACTTTCCAGGATCCGATATTAATGCATGTATCCGGATAATTGAGTCGTTGTTTGGGTCTTTGTATGAAATAGATTGATAATGATTCATGATTAACTGTGTATGATTAATTGATCCTATTCTTTTAATGATTAAAACTCTTTTGCCATATTAGCTTACCATTCGTTGTGTTTTTGTCGTGTGTTGTTTGTCTTTGTTATACGATGATCACCTATTTGGTGATAGTAGATGTGATTGCAGTTTCTAAGACACCTCTAAAGAATGAGAAGTCATCTATTAAATTGGTGGAAGGTTTCAGTAGAAGTTATTATATGTGATTAGTTTGTGTATAGAACTATTATTGATTTTTAGTTTTTAGTTTATTTGTATAAATGTTATAATTTTTATAGTTCTAACTTTAATATTATTGTATTAATATATTTTATATATTGATTTATCTGTTTTGAACATTAGATAAAATATCATATTTATTAGTTTTTAAACGGGTAAAATTAAGATGTCAGAAGAGTTAATTACTTAATTATATCATTATAAAGCTTACTAAAAGTAATAATCTAAATTTTTAAATAATCTTCCCTCTCTTAAATGTGTGTATTTTATTTTCATATTTTTCCAGTATAAGTCCAATCTGAACACTGTGAGTTCAATATTAAGAGAATTCTTTTTTCAAGTTAAACCAATTGCGATTATTTGTAATTATTATTGTCAATGTTTTTCTTTTTTTCAATACAACTCAATATTTCTCGATTGATGTTCGTAGGAGCTTTATTTGTGAATACCATTGATTTTTTTTTCCTATGACTATTAGGATGGTCTAATAGTCATTAATAAAGAAAAGGCTTAAATACATTTTTAGTCCTCATTTTTGTAGTATTTGTTGCGGATGGTCCTTATTTTGACAGAATGTTTAAAATGGTCATCATTTTTACCGAATGTTTAAAATGATCATCATTTTTGCAATTCGTGTTTTATTTGATCCTTTTCTGTAATGCCGTTTAAATAATTAACGGAGCATTGTATAGGTGGCACGGTTTGTTTGTATTAGGGTGTGTTACGTGTACGTACTGTACAGGTGTGGTAATTAGATATTTGAGGATAAATAAGTGAGTTAGGGGTTTGGTAAGGAATGTCTGGGCAGTTGGTGAGTTTTGGCAATCTTGTTCCTCAATTCTCAATTGGTGTTGATGAAAAGGATGTCATCATCATGACACAAATAAGCCAGATTAATGATTTGGAGAAGTCATTGAAGGTTGCTGAGAAGAGACTGCAATTAGTAATAGGGTTCACTTGTGTTGTTATTGTATTATTCGTACTGTTATTGTGTGTAATTTTTTAAAGTCCAATCTGTTTTGTATTATTGTTAAATGAAGAAAGGAATTAGTTTGATTATGTTGATATTAGTCCCAACATGTTCAAAATGACATCTTAATTTGAGCATTGAAGTAAGTGATATTGATCTAAGCTTGGGAAAAATTAAATTGATCTAAGTCAAAATGCAGTACATCAATAATGAATTCTACATCAGAAATTCCAAAAAATAACTAAGACGTTTGTAGCTGATATCATGGCCTCCTCCTAATATGTAATTTCATCATAAACTACTGAGATGGTTCTGCTGTTTGAGTTGTTTGAGTTTCAGCAGTTGGTGCATTCTCAGCAGTTTGGGTATCTGGTACAGTCTCAGCATGTGTTGCAGTCTGCTCATCCACAGGCTTATCTGGGCAATTGTTACTGTTATGTCCAATCTGACGGCATATGCTACATTTTTTTCTATGACCTCCTTTGTTGATTTGTGTGTTATCCTTTCTCAACTCCCACTCTTCCAACCTTCTTTTTTTTTCTTTTTTTCTTGGCTTTCCTGGTAAGATCTCTTATGTGATGGATGGACGTCAGGGTAGGGAGTTCTTTCCCATAAGACTTCACCATTGACTGGAAAGATGATGGATTGATATATTCTTCGTAGGTGGATCTCCTGAAGCAGATTGGTACAATCAATTACAAATAAATAATGGGGATCATTACACCAACACCGACAACCGACAAACAAACCAACTGAAATAATACCCCACTAAACCCTACCTACAGACACAAACTACACAAAATCATGGAAGTAATTTAGAAACCATGCAGAATATCACAACAATCGAAAGACAAACAAATCCCAAAATAGAATTACGAAAATCCTAACTTACGAGCAAACACAACCCATAAAACTCTAAACCCACTTACCTCGTTGATGATGATTAACTGGAAAATTGAAATGAAGAGCGCAACTGCAATCCAATGATGAAATGACAAGTATTAGCTGATTCCTCTGCAAATCCAAGCAAAATTTCCCATAAATTGAAAAATTAACATTAATTAGTCATATGTACAGTACATGTAACATACCCTAATACAAACCGTGTCATATGTACAATGGTCTGTTAATGATTTAAACGGCGTTACAGAAAATGACCAAATAAAATACGAATTGCGAAAATGAGGACCATTTTAAATATTCGATAAAAATGAAGACCATTTTAAACATTCTGTCAAAATGAGGACTATCCGCAACAAACACTACTAAAATGAGAACAAAAAAGTATTTAAGCCTAAAGAAAATATATGACTATTAGTGGATAACCAAAAAATGGTGGAAATTGTGCTTTTAAAATGACAACTAATAAAACAATCCACTTAGAATAAATGCATACAAGAATATATCATGTTTGATCATGCTACTGCGTTATCTATGGATTCATTTATGTTACTTATTAGGGTTTCATAATTTAACATATAACATAACATTTTATGACATACACACACCAGAGTGAAGTTACTCTCTTCTGATACCAAAATAGTAGATAGTATGATATTATTGCTTCTGGAAGACATGGACCTCAAAAAACAGCATCCCATATGCTAGAAACAAGTCGTATGTTCAAATGAGTCTTCTAGGATGTTCAACCTTGTTTTGTGATAAAAGAAGAAAAATAATCAAACATTTAATTTTGTGGGACCTAGTAAGTTAAATAAGTGAGTACTGAACTGTTACAGTCCAAACCAACCAAAGTTATTTTCTGCGACCTGTTGTTATCTCAGAAGTTTCAGATACAGCATTAATGTGCAGTGAATGGAAAGCTTCTCAATGATATGGGTACATATTCTTATCAACTCTGACCTTAATCAATTTAGATTCATATGTGGATCATGTTCATGAAAGATCAAGAAAAAAAAAAAAAAAAAAAAAAAACTTCATATTTCATAAAAAGTAAGTTTTCTTTTTTATAAATTTTAAAAAAAGGTCCCACCGAGATTTGAACTCGGGTTGCTGGATTCAGAGTCCAATGTCCTAACCACTAGACCATGGGACCTGTTGCTTCTTAATTAAAATATATTGATATAGACTAAATTAATAATTGCATGATTATACATCTGATAAAATAATTTTCACAAATTTCAATTATAATCTCATTGCAAGGACTCATTCAAACAATTTTATACATATATATATATATATATATATATATATATATATTGAGAATCTTATAAAACTGCTAATTATAAAATTGAGGGACTGTTTTCTCAATTCGGAAACTTTTAAGGAGACACGTAAGTGAATAAATGTCTAATTTTTTTTCCTTATCGATTGTGCCAAAAATAATAGTCATGTTTGGCAGTGGAACGTCATTATCGATAAAAAGAAAATAAATCTCAATCAAATCGAGTTGCTCGCTTGATGTATTAACTGTCGTTAATTTCAAATGTGAAATTATTTGATATATAATGTATGTTTTAAATTATATCAGGATGATTAATACAAATTATCAAAAATACTTATCATTCTATAAATATAATTTATCCTTATAAAATACCTTATGCTACTTATCACTCTTTAACATTGGCACTATTATATGAGGATCGATAACTCCTTTTGTCCTTGACTGGTGACTTATTCTGTTATATGTAATAAATTTTATTTCGGTTCAGAGTTGAGGTCAAGACGTAATTTAAATATTCATTTCTTTATTTATCTTTTGAGACATCTTTTAAGAACAAAATCATAACGGAATTTCACGCTCTAAAGCGGACAATAGCTCAGGAACATGGTAGTTATTCTTAACAATGTTGCTGAATAGATTTGGGTCGGGTCAGAATATTGGTGTAGGGACTGACAACTCCCTTTGCCCTCGACTGGAACACCCAATAAGTTTCATATCTCTTAGGAGTTTATATACTTTATCCCCCTCTTAGGCGCTTTTTAAAAACAAAATTGTAACAGAGTTTTACGCTCCATAACAGACAATACCTTAGAAACGTGGTGGTTGTTCCTAACAATGTTATCAAAACTTGGGTCGGGTCACAACATTGACGCCGCCTGTAGAGATCAACAATGTCTCTTGTCCTCAACTGGGACACCAAATAAATTCTATATCACTAAAGAATTTATATATTGTCTACCTTCCGAAACATCTTTTAAGGGCAAAGCTTAAGAGTTTACATACTCTCCCCATCGTCCAAGGAGTTTGTATACTCTCTCCATCTTTCAAGACGCCTTTTAAAAATAAAATTACTCCAAAACAAATAATACTTCAATATCACTATGATTGATTTAGCTATGATGTTTTCGCCTGACTTAAACAATAACTAATTTAGTTTTAAAAATATTATTATTTTACTTATTATTTAATACTTTATATGGAGCATTCCATCTGATTATTTAATTATTGTATACCACCACAAGGTTGAAGGACCATAGATCCCCAAGTTATGTCGCCAAAATTATGAACAACCTCATCTCTTAAAGTATCTCTATCTTTGTTCAAAATCCACGATCTTATCATGACCTATGCGTCAAACCTTACACGTCAAATTTTCGTGGCACTTTCTATATCTCACATCTCTCACTTATTTCTTAACTCGCCAAAGTCAATTCAATAGTTGAAGTTCGATTCGAGTGGTATGCATCAGATTTTTTATTTTATTTCTTATTTACCTTAAAAATGCATTTTATTTTATTTTCCATGTTTTTAATTTTAAATTAACTTCACCTGTTCAGAATTAAAATCTATGCAGAAAATAAATTTTTCGTGTTACTATAACCCTCGTTTTACTTTCTTTTATTTGTTTTCCAGCACTTTTTATTCAATATATAATTTATTACACCTGTTGAACTTAAATAAATAATTAGGTTGTTAATGTGAAACGGACTTTAGTTTAGTGAAAAATCAGATTAAAAAATATATTTTATTGAGTAATTAGATTAAAATTTTAATTATTTACTTCTTTATTTTCAATATTTTCTGAAATTAGTTTTCTCTTAGCTCGCTAATAGTTTAAAGCTGATTTTTTGTTCTTTTTATAATTAGAGAATGTTAGTTAAACAATGATGAAAATACGAAGGTGAACTATAGGATCAGTTCTGATCAATTAAAATAGATTTTTTTTTTAATATCTCACATTTTTTTATTATATTCGTTGTTTTTTGTAAATAATTTTGTTAACATATCACACGGAACTATAATTTTATGGTAGGCGTATAATTATTCATATAAAAAGTTTTGAATACGAAATTTAATATGCTTTTAATTATATTAAAAATTACTTAACATGATTATAACATTATATTTAAAATGATAAACTAATATCTTTCTAAAATCCAAAATGATCCTATAATCAAATTTGAAACAAAAAATAATCAATTTATTATAATCATGGCTATTTATGTATGGCAATCATAAAATTTAAGGAAAATCGTATCAGTTATAATTTAAAAATTAGTTAATATAACATTAAATTTTGTAACATATGTTCTCAATTGTTTTGTGACAATAATTACGCTTGAAAAAAAAATTAACACGTATTTGGAGCAACTTTATATTTTTTTGTTAAGTTCACACGATAAGGCAAAACAAACACCATTTTTTTATTTTTTAAATTACATAAATGAATAGATTCTAACAAAATTATAGATAAAAATAAGTCATATCATCTTAACATAATTTCATGGAAAAAATAATATCAAATAACACGATTTTAATGTATAATTTTTTTAAATCGTGCTAAAGTAACATGATTTTAATTTAATAATGTAAAGATTAATTATAATATGACACAAAATAAGTTTTAGTTTATTCTAAAAATTTTTGTTATCTTTTTTTTTTTTTATTTAATTTTT
>Ga0209589_1009166_pt1 | contig 15072 bp, 8 predicted proteins | sample CowpeawhiteBW_FD_187525 | JGI IMG/M metagenome (GOLD analysis project Ga0209589, IMG submission 187525) | Root nodule microbial communities of legume samples collected from California USA - Cow pea white BW (SPAdes) (version 2) | ecosystem: Host-associated > Plants > Roots > Nodule | place: USA... | reverse complement strand
AAAAAAAAAAAAAAAAAAAAAAAGAATTAAGCGAGGATTATCTAGTCAAAGATATCTGCAGCTGCAAAAAAAAATGTAATTGCAAAAGAAAATAAATGCGAATATGCATAACAAAACGAAGCAATAATGACTGTAAAAGTAATTACTTAGCCACATCCTACGCCCAAAAGAACACTTTGCTAATTTTTTAGAAGAACTATTAAATTATTTGTTTACACCAATGAGACAGTAGAAATAGAAAGATACATGCCTGCTCCATCAAGTACTGAGTTAAATCTTTTACGCCAGCCCCCTTCAATCCTGATATCATGAAATGCCTAAATAATATTCAAAAAAAAAGGTATTAGAAGCTAGCTTGAGAACTAGAGTCAATCCACACAAAAGTTGCCATAATACTGCAGACCATTATCTACCCTAGTCTTTCCATGACAGAACCTTACCTTTCATATCCAGGAAGATCTTTGAACTCTTCAACAACCTTCAACAAGTCTTTCTTTTTCTCTACTAAATCAATCTTATTCATACACAAAATTCGTCTTTGATTTAGAACTGATCGAGCTCCCATTCGTTTAATTAATTGTATCACTCTTTGATCAGGCCTGTATTAATCAAATTTTTAGTAGGATGGGGTCACAATAACAATACAAATAAAATGTGCTATCAAAACATAAAACTATAGTAGGGCAAAAAGGTTAACAGGCAAAAATATGGTGATAACATGTTGCAATTGAGGTGCTAGTTTAACAAAATAATCCATAGAAGCCTATGTTCCAGTCTTCCAGACAACCAGAAGAGCAGAATATCTCTTGTGGAAATAGATGATTATGTGATTGGTGTTAGTACACTGCCCGCTACCAAAGGCCAATCAGCATAACAGCACTTATTATTATAATTATAGAATCAAGGAACTGATCTTCTATAATCAATAATATCTAAATTAATATGTATTATTAGAAGCATTTTTATTTATTCCCGTATCATTTCATTGTTTAGAAAATATTAGGTCTCCTCTATTTACTTATTGATTTCTTTTTCCCAATAGAAAATATTAGAAGCACTCACGCTGTATCAGAAGCACACCTTTGCAATTCAATATTTTTCTCTTTCCTAGTGTTTAGCATGGTATCTAGAGCCCTTTTCAAAACCATGTTGACCTGGTAGACCAACTGTCTCTGAAAGATTTTTTTTTTTTCTTTGCAAACCAACTGATGAGTTTTCCCTCTCCTTAGGGTTATTTTATTATATTTTTTCCAGCTTTCCAGAAAAGAAAAATGTCTTCCAACACATCAACCTCCAAAACAGATTCTCCCATCTTTCCTAGCGATATTGTTTGTATTTCTCAATAGCATTGAGAAGAAGGACGATTGTAACTATTTTGCTTGGGCTCTTGAAATCGGGTTATGGTTAAATGGTTTAGGCTACAAAACCCATCTAACCACATCTGCTAAATTCATTCCTATCGAAAATAAAACAATGGATAAAGATTGATGCCCAACTCTCTAGTTTTATTAAATCCACTATCCCCACCTTTTACTCAAACCTATTTTCCTCCCCCATGATATGTGTGCATCAGTTTGGAGTTAAACCCGAGTCAAGATTTCTTTGTCTTGACATCAATTGAACTATCTCCAACAACATTTGAAAGCTTTATCAAATGGCGTGCGGCACACCAATCCACTGGTAACACTCTTCAATGACACACTAGTGATTGATTTGACAAGTCTCTCAATCTCCTTGGTACATTGACTCTAGTGCAAGTGATCATTCTCTTTATTCCTCTTCTACTATTGATACCGGTTTGTCTCTAACAAATGTTGGCAATGGTTGACAAACACAAGTTTCCAGCGTCAGTATTATCCAACCCTCTCATCCCTTATTATTGACTTTGTTCTTTATGTCCCTCGTCCTTTTAATTGACTATTTGTTACCTGATTGACCAATCTCATGATATTATCCTCACTTTACTAAAAATAATTTTACCTTGCAAGATCAGATATCGAGCAAAACAATTGGTGTCAACTACAACATGGTCTTTACTATCTCTCTACATCACTATCGGTAAGTGCATCAACGGTCTCTCCAATGATAATTCATGCACAATTAGGACATCCCAAGTTAAAAAAAGTGCAAAAGATAGTATTAAGTTTAAACATTTGTATACTTTGAATTGTGAGTCATGTCAATTAAAAAAACATATTCATCAGTCATTCATTTCCAAATAGTCTGACTAAACAAGCTTTGTCTCCTTTTTTTTCAATTTGCTCCAATATTTGGGGTTCTTCTCGTAATGTTACCCGTTGTAGTTTTAAATATTGTTACCTTTATTTATGGATTATTCTAGATGTACTTTGATTTGATTAATGAACAATCAATCAAGAATTTCCTATATTTCAAACTTTTTTCAATAAAATAAAAGCACAATTTGGTACATCCATACATATTTTTTGTAGTGAACATGCTTGTGAAAATTCATATAACCAATCTTAGCTATTTATGGCATCTAATGGTATCTTTGACCAAATTTTGTATCCTTATATTCAACAAAACGAAGTAACCAAATGTACAAACATCTTATTGAAACTACTCGGACATTATTCACACTCATCTTATCTTCCTCGCTATTTTTTTGGAAGATGTGTTCCTTATAGCATGTTATCTCATTAATTGAATGTCATCATTGTCCTTAATGATCATGTATCTCACTATCATTTTTCCTTGTTTCCCTCTATATAGTTTTCTTCCACATGTTTTTGGTATCACATGTTTTGTACATAACCTCACATCTAGTTGAGATAAACTTTCTCATCAGTCATTCAAATGTCTTCATGGGATATCATTGCTCACAAAAAGGCTATCAATGTTTCTTTTCTTATCTTTATAGCTATTTTGTGTTTGCTCACGTCTCTCTAAGTTTGTCCCATATTATAGACTAGTTAATTTTAATGACGACATACGTAGTCACTTTACCACTTCATCACCACTAGATGACGCTGCTATAACTTGGGATGCTTCTCCAGCACCTCTTCAAGTATATATCAATGCCATCCACGACCCATTGAAATTCCAATAAGGGATCCATCTTCACCAGATAATGATATAGTGGAGGACCATGTTTTGATCCCGTTGGATCAAATACTTACACTTACCCAAAAGTTAGAGCTAATAGTAGTCAGGATATAACTCTTTCTACTTAGAAGCATAGCAGTTCAAGCACTACAATTAGATTGTGATTTGACCCAAGTAACCTTTGCCACAAGATAATTGATATCACCTACAACAATCTCTCCCTTGGCAATTGCCCCATTGGGAATCAAACTAGTGACCTTGACTCCTCTAAAAATGATTGGCCTATTGTTAATCGAAAAAAATCAAATTAGTGACCTTGACTCCTCTAAAATGATTGGCCTATTGTTAATCGAAAAAATATATCTGACAACCAAACAAGATGACACATTGAGTCTAATCCTCTCTTTCATGAGAGGACCAAAATATTGTGGTGGATTGTCCATTTTTAAAAGAAAAATTGGAATCTGAAGTTATCACGACTAGATTTGTCAACTCTAGTAAACAGTTGACTAAATTATTCACCAAGGATTGGTTATATTTGCAGCAAGCTATGCACATATAACCTGTAAGCTCAAGGTTGAGGAAGGGTGTTATAAATATAGAAATAAGAAACTGATCCTATATAAGAATATCTAGATTATATTTGTAATAGGAATGCTTTTATTTATTCCTACCTCATCTTTGTTATTAGAGGATATTAAATTTCCTATATTTATTGTATAGATTATTTTTTCTCAAGATAAATAAAGCAGCCATGTTTTTCTAGAAATACACGGATTCAGCTCAATGTTTCTCTCTTTCCTAGAATTTAGCACATAAATATTTTTAAAAACTCAAAGGTATACAGAATATCCCAAAGTATTGTCCATATATTAAGTTAAGCAGCAATATAATCTGACTAACTGAGAGATAAGGTAAATAGTAGTACAAGGGTAGGCATTATTCATTCACATTTTCTGCAAACTCGAAGGTATGTCTTATAGGGAAAAACAATCAAAGCAATATATACTAGGATAAATAAAATAGAAAAATTGGGAACGTCTAAAATATGAATGAACTCTTGCTAAAGTAGTACTTACGATAAAGCAACACTGAGTAATTAATAATACATTTTAAGCGGTGCCCCACCATTTTATTTCAAAATACACAATTTTAACATGAGTTCGTTATTTGCAATTCCCCCAAAAACCTATGGCCTCTATTTGGATAAACTTCTTCACAAAACCTTATAGGAAAAAAATAAAAGAAAAATGAATTGAGCTTCTCCTATAAGTTATAATACACGTATACAGTTAATCTTTATAAAAAAAATTATCTTTTTAAGTTCTCCATAGCTGAGAAGATTTTAACTTTCAACTTCTTTTATAAACACCTATAGAAAAGGCTATCCAAACAGAGCCTTAATATAGAAAGCACTAGGTAGAAACACAAGACTAAGACCACTCCATAATTTATTTAATAAACCTTGACCTGGTAATATGTCTATGAACATCAAAAATGACTATGAGCACTTCATAGAGATTGACTGAACTCCAAGCACTTTCAACACGGACTTTGACATCCCTATAAGGAAATCCAGCGCAATTCAACATGAGCCCTGGTGTATCAAAAAAACACTGCATAAAGAATATTACACCACTGTGAATATGTAGATAAGTAAAATATATTATTAAAAATCAAATTTTAGGCCTATGAAAACAACAATAAAATAGCAAGATCGTGGATGACTAAATCTTCAAAGTTCTTGATAAATATAATTCAGCAAATTATAAACAAATGACAAAAGGCAAGGCTTACAAGTGGTAGGTTGAGAACAATATAAAGCATTGGAAGTAGTAAAGATGTAAAGGTAGAGTAGAAAATTTTGGGCTTTATCAAAATGAGTGCTCACAGTTTAGTTGGATTTTTAGTCATAAGCTGTATAACAGTTCAAGGAAATCTGCAGCAATGGGTACTTTTATTCTAAGCTAAAACCTCCTGAGAACACCTTTTCATGTTACTTGTAACCATCACAATCAACATCCCCTTTTTTCTAGGGCTCAACACAGTCTCCAAAATGTAAACTCATTCAAGTAAAATGGTATCGATGAGAAACGTACAGCAAAAGCTACTAGGTTAATATAAGCATTAAAAGGAAAAGAAAATTCTTTAATTGGATTCTTCACTTGCCTCCCATGATAATTGAATTACATTTTGCAAATGGAAATATAATTACACAAGGGTCTACTACTAGCGTTAGACTTGAAAAGATATCCTACCTGCTAAAGTGACAAAATATCCTCATTTCACAATGTGATCTTCTCTTCAATTTTCAGAATGAATCACACAAAGACTATCAAGGTTCATTGATTAGTGATCAAGCATATACCAATAGTAATAGAAATGGACTAGCTAGTCTATTACTATTATTATTTGAATATAGAATATTTGACCAGCAGCAATAATTCAACACGTTAAGTATATCATTCTCAGACGAACTGACACCTGTTTAATCAAGCATTTCAAATTATATCACAGATTCAAAATATGTTCACATTTTGGGACAAATGACAACCATATATCCACAAAAAGAAAAGTCTATTAATTTGTTGAGGTAATATATTCTAAATCATAATAGTACAAACTCCTAGATCTAATGAAAGAGGTCTACTTGTTCTGTCACAGTGTTCCCTTTTACACACAAAGAAGTAAAACAAGCAAACCAGTCACTCACAATTTGGGTGTCTCCTTTTGTCAATACTCCCACAACTTCATGAGTTGTGGTATTTGTCTTCCGTGAAACTGCTGCTACCTTTGTCCCAACCTAAGACAAATTATAAAACGCATACATTACATTCAGAAAAGAACAAAAAAAACAAAATAAAATGATGAGATCATCCACCACCGAAGATGCTAGGAAGCACAAATCCTGAAAATAAACAGGTAGGCATCAACTACTTCTAAATAAGATCAACGTCACCTCAAAATTCGCTAGTCGATTATTTATTCCTACCGAATGATCAAAATAGATCAAGCAATTGCTACCTTAAAAACGTTAATTTAGTCCCATAACCTCCTTGCAAAGAGATGCAGAGAATATAATCAAATCACACAAGGTTTTAAGAAACAGCCAGCAACCGCAATTTCAGCCAGAACATAGAGGATTTTGTGATCTCCACAACCATAATTGTGGCTATATGAACCATTTGTCCACTATGTGTCATATATTTCGACATTTTTATTTCGTTAAAAATGTTGGCAACCACATTTCTTCCACAACATTAAGGCTTTTGGGATCTGCAATACTGAAATTGCGGCACCATGAGCTGCATTTGTCTGCAGTTCTCTATACTTATGTGCAATTTTTCATCACAAGTGGTCAACAATTGCAACTCTGGCACAATGCTCAATTACATCTACGCATTAAAGTTTAACTCATGACTTGCTTATATAAACTGAGTTTCCAGACAAAAATTAACGTGCAAACATACCTTTTGAAGATAACCAAAGATTTCATGAAACTGAGATTACGGGTTTACTTTCCACTAGTTTGAAGCATCCCAAACTAAAAACCAAACAAGTCATGAAACTAAAAAATTGCTCCGCAAGTGCCATTTCGACCTCAAACATCTAAGGCTTTTGGATCTCCATGACCGTAATTGAGGTTTTCAATTTTGGTTGTCCATTTTTTACGCATTTTTCTACAATTATTTGTTTTTTGTCATAACAAGAAGGGAACGCAGCAAGAACTGCAACCGTGACAGCAATTCAAAACGTTGAAGAATACCAGTGAGATCAATAACGCTAAAGAGTAAGTTGAGAATTTGCGAATGATACAATTATTACTTGGAACGAACCATAAAATTAGTTAGCGCAGACTTGCCAGCGTTGGGGGCGCCAATGATTCCCACGGACAACGACTTTTGCTCTTCCTCCTTCACTATACCTTTCTCTCCTTCTACTCCCTCCTCTTCCTCCTCGTTTTCCACCGCAGCTTCGAGCAAAGCCTTGGCTAGAACCCTTCTCCTCCTCTCGTCTTCCTCCTCCTTCAGCCGCAGTTTCCCCTTCGGGCCCTCTTCTCCGAACACCATCCGGTCCGCGCGGGCCCGGTACTTGTCGTCCCACGTGGGCCCGGACTTGGGCCCAGGGTCCGTGTCGAGGGCATAGTGGGAGCTGTCGAAGACGGAGTCGGAGTCCGCGGAGGTGGTGGGGTCGTCGGGGCGAGGCTGAGGCTGCGGCTGGGCGGAGAAGAAAAGCGGAGTGGAAGTGTGATAGGCAGGGAAATAGAGGGTCCTTCTTAGGGTTCTCAGGGCTTTCATTGTCGTGATTCGACGACCATGGAATGAGAACACTCTGTTGCTGTTCGGCTTTGGGGTTTAAGGGGTTGCCTGGTTCAGGGTTTTCATTCTTCATAAAGATCACACTAATTTTCTCACTTGATTATTATATTATTAGCCGTGTAAAACCTTTGTAATTTTAAGAAAATAAAATATAAATAATTTTACGAAAAAAGAAAATTATGGTCTATTATTTCATACGGAGTACTATATCATATTTGTTTTGGGATGTCAAATTCCTATCACAGTTTTATTTTTAGAATATATATCTGAATATTAAAAAGAATAAGGTGCCTTTGGATATTATATTTAAATTAATAAAGTTGTATTATTTAGTAGCCATTATCATTTATATGAAATATAATGAAATATAATTTCTTTTTAAATATTTCATTATGAATAGAAGCTGTTCATCTTAATTGGATAATATTAAAAAGGTTTTAGTAACTTTTTATTCAAAAAAAAATAAAGTAAATAGTGATTTATTTGTTATTTATAAAACTGGAATTTAAGTTGTTCGGATTTTTAACGGTGACAAACTTCAAAGTTTTGGTAAGGAAAACACATCATTTGCAAATTTTATAAATTTTATTTTTGCTAAAGAATTTTTTTTTAAATTCTTCAATTTTATTAATTATTTTTCTTCAATTTTGAGAAACTAAAATTAAATTCTTCTTAGAAAGACTAAAATATTAGAAAACAAGTTTGATGACCTAAAAAATATTTAAGAGTATAAAGAGAGAGGGTTTTATAAATCATGTTTGAATATTTTATTATTAAAATATCAAATTAGAAATAAAATTTTATTAAAACGAATTTTTTTATTTAAAAATTTCATTTCTTAAAATTTTTTGTTTAAATCTTTTCTATAATATCTTTAAGATTCTCACTCCATCTTTCATCTTTTCAAAGATCCAAGCATACCTTAGTAATCTAGTATAGGATGATAAAAATAAAATATTTTGGAAAATCTCACATATAAGATATGCAAGAAAATGGGTGTTAGTAACTAATAATAGACTCTAAGTCCATGGTATTTCTTGTTCTAGTCAAATTCACTTTAAACTAAGTTTGTATTTGACTTATCTTATACTCATGTAGTATATTGTTGTAAGGTTTAGATTAAATTCTTTACTTTAGAGAGTGTTAGTGTACTTGGGATCAAAGAGCATGGAAAAGTAGTTTATGTCTTGGACAAATTTTCACATAGTGTTATCCTCGGGTCGTCTTTAGACAATAATCGTGATTTTTTTTTCTTCAATTTTGGGTTTTCCACGTTATATTATTGTGTATCCTTATGTTGATTTTATTTCTTTGTTAGTAGGGTGATTTTCAGGGATAAATACGGTAATGTTCTTAATTGATTATGTGTTTTTTCCAATAAGAGGTATCAAAGCTAGGGATTCAACACACATTAGTTAAAAATGGAGTTTAATGAATCTTCAAATTATACTAAGCAAAGATTATATAATAGCAATGACAAATTAGATAACTAAGTAAAGAAAAACACAATTAAAAAAGTTTTGCTTAACATTGTAATCAATCCTATACATAACTCCTCCAACAATGTTCACTTCACGATGAAGGGAATCTGGGTCATCCATGTCCAAATCCATTAACTGCACCATTCTAGGATCCTCCTCATTTTTGTAATCGCTCAATAGCCTTTTAAAGGAAAAGTAGAAAATAAAATACTAATAAGACTTTGAATAACATAACATGAATCTACATTTCACTGAATAAGAATAACCATAATAATATTTACCCGTAGAAGCATGGTAAGTTTGTTATCCCTAGGAGTTTGGTTTCTTTGGAGAACCATATCCAATGGTTGTAGTTACCCATGAAATAGTAATCATAGATGAAAAGAAAACTGATAAAATACCCCAAAGAAAAACATATAAAAATGATAATAAGAATAATGAAGAATTGCATGAAAAAAATAAAGGAAAAAGAAAGAAACTTTGGCATCTCAAAAGAAAAAAATTGAAACTTTGGCACCTAACCACTGCAACCTTTATGCCAGCTACCATGCTCCACAGACCACCATATCAACCACCACACTCTACATAAGGAAAAGTAACACCAATGAAGTTAAAATATTGAAAAATTAAAATAAAAAATAAAAAATATTGGTGGGTATGGAGAGGATTGAAAGGAAGGGCATGGAGAGGAGGAAATCGAAAACAGAAAAGGAAGATCATGAAGAAGTAAGAAAATAAAGAAGACCATGAAAAAGAACAAAGAAAACTCAACCTACTAACTTTCAAAGAAAACCCACAACGACACAATGTTCAACACAAAAGAAGTCAAAAAAATCCAACCTTTCATGAAGAAGAACAAAAATCTAAGCTTGACTTTCAAAAAATACTAACACTTGGAGACATCATCTTCAATAGAAAAAAAGGGAAAAAGAAAATAAAACTTTTCACAAAGAAGGAGAAGGATACATGAAGAAGAAGGATGCATGAAGAAGAAGAATGGAATAAACAAAATTCAAACTTTCATGAAGAAGAAGAAGAAGGATGGATGGAGAAACCATCTTTAATAAAAAAAAAACTCAAAAAAATTAAAGCTTTCATGAAGAAAAAGTAAGAGCACATTTTAAAATAGCTTTCAAGAAGTAAAAAAGAAAAAAAAATCAAGAAGAAGGAGAACTAACCTTGACGTCGGAGGATTTTTTGTCTGATTCTACAAAATTATCTTTCTTTGTGAAAAAGAAGAAGGATGGTCAGAGAAACTATCTTCAACACAAAAAATCTAAAAAAAAAATTAAAGCTTTCATGAAGAAAAAGTAGGAGCGCATATGAAAAAGACGTTGAAGAAGTAAAACAAAAAACCAAGAAAAAGGAGAATAGTAATTGTACCTGATCGATACTATTTCAGTGCGGAACCAGACGATCTCGAGAACCCTCTGTGTCGAACTTCCTCCTGTTCCTCCCTGGACTCCTCCTAGATCTCCCTACCGTCTGCACTCCGGGGGTGGGGGTACCTGCAGGCACTCTGACGCTCAAGTTAGAAAGTGATTTATATGAGGTGTAATTGGTTAGTGAGAAAAGCGTACCTTTACCTGTTCACTAGGCCTTAATTTATACCAATTTCTTAATGGACCTGTTATTATTATTTGTGGGCCGTTCGTATTCGAAGATCGATTCTTTCCCTTTCTGACTGAGGTTACACGCATCGGTTCTTTCCTTATTGGCTGAGATTGTTCTTCTGTGTCTTTGTTAAAGATCAGCTCTTTCCATTCTGAGTTTTGTCCGTCTATACTTTTGTCAAAGATCAACTCCTTCCTTTTTGGGGTTTGGCCGTCTGTACTTCTCAAATATCAACTCCTTCCTTTTTTGGGGTTTGCCCGTCTGTACTTCGCCAAATATCAACTCCTTCCTTTTTGGCTGAGATTGCGCGCTGTTCCTCTGTACCTTTGTGCCATAATCACATGTTCCATCTGCCACTCCCTTGGGCCGAGATGTACTCGGCCAAAAGGGGGTAGGATATATCTAGTCATCGCACTTATTGGGCCCTCTGTGTTGTGTTGGAGAAAAGGTGAAAAATAGGTACCCTAGTGACTGGGCCACAACGAATGTGCCTCATACTTGGGTCGGGGTGATCCCGGCCATTTCTGTCTTATTGAGCCGGGATGTACCCGGCCATGCACCAACACCAGCCCCCTCAGTCTCGTAGTGAACGAAGTGAAACAAGAGGCTGAAATGTGTAAAATCGAGTATGAAGGAAAGAAAGAGTGTGGTTGGCCAAGATGTACCTGACCATTCCTGGACAGGATATACCCGGCCATTCTTGGCTAGGATGTGGTTGTGACACTGCCAACATGTGTCTTGGCCGAGATGTACCTGGTCATTCCTGGCCGAGATGTACCTGGCCATTCCTGGCCGAGATGTACTCGACCATTCCTGGCTGGGATGTGGTTGTGATGCTGCCAACATGTGTCTTGGCCGAGATGTACCCGGCCATTCCTGGCCGAGATGTGGCTGGCCTCTTGCCCTACTAGGTTAGTAAGTCCGCTTTTGTGAGTTGTTATGTGTCATCTTTGTCGTATTTATTTTATCAATATGGGGGGATCATCTGGGGCAATGAAGCTTCCTTTCCCATTGATATAGATATGAGGGGATCATCTAGGGCGATGAAGCTTCCTTTCTCATTGATACAGATATGAGTGGATCATCTGGTTTGATGAAGGTTTCTTTCCCATTGATATAGATATGGGGGGATCATCTAGTTTGACGAAGCTTCCTTTCCCATTGAGAGAATGCTAAGAAAGTATTTGTTTGATGCACTTGATTTAAATGTGTGCGTGCTTCAGCGATGGAAAATGTAAGCGTAGAGTAATAATAATGAAAAATTATGCTTTATTCATTGCTACGATGCCTCATTAAAACCTTCTTGACCAAAACCCTCCTTACGTTAAAAAAAAGATCAAGGTAGGAAAGAGTACACCACTTATTATGCAATCAATCCACAAATTGTTCGTAAGAAGTCTGAAAATAAAAAATAAGCATTTAACAAACTAACTGTAATACTTCAGATGTGAGGCGTTCCAGGTTGTTGGAATAGAGACACCTGATAGGTGTTCCCATCTGTATGCGCATTTACCCACAACTTCCTTAACACGGAGTGGCCCTATTCCCAGTTAGGCAAGAACTTCCCCTCGTGTTTCTGGGCAGCACTTGCCATTCGCCACACTAGATTTCCCTGGTGAAAAGACTTGGGTTTGATTTTGGTATTATAGCGGTGCTGGGCTCTCAACTTGGTGTATGGGTCTTTCTCTCAAGCTGTCTGCGTAGCATTTGCGCGCAGTTGGCTGGTCTACAAGTACAGTGACTATGTCTCCCGAAGTTGACGGAAATTTTATAACTAAGTGATATGTGGATATCACTGCACCAAGCATGTTCAACGAAGGTCTCCCTAGCAAAATATTATAAGAGGTGTGAGCGTCAACAATAAGGTATCGAATTTTTACCGTTCGCGTCGTTCTCCCTGCTTCGAATTTGGTGAACAAATCAATGTAGCCCTTTGTATTCACTCGCTCCCCTGAGAAACCCATGATCGACTCCGAGTATTGTTGGATTTCTGCTTCCGAAATTCTTAACTTTTTGAAAGTGCCCCAATACAGGATATCCACTAAACTACCCAGGTCTACCAAGGTTTTACTTATTGCAAAGTCATCAATCTCCATTGAGATCACCATTGGGTCATCGTGTTGGGGGTCAATGGCTTGAAAATCATCATCACGGAATGTGATGGGTGGCATGTGCCGCCAGGGACATGTAGATACGACATTGACATTTTGAATTGCTCGGACGTACTTTTTCCTCGCGGACATAGTGGCTCTGCCTCCTGCAAAGTCTCCTGATATATAGTTGATCACCCTCTCAATGGCTTCTCCCTCACATCCTGTTCATCATCTTTTTCGGGCTCAACCCTCCTTCTGGTGCCTTCTTCTCGCCTCTCCTGGTACCCTGACGTTCTTCATGGTCGCTCCTCATATCTACCTTCTTGCTCTTCTCTGGAAGAGAATCCCTTTTCCTCCCGTTTAACAAATCTTCTCAGGCGTCCTGCTTGTATAAGCTCTTCGATTTTATCTTTCAGGGTAAAACAATCCTCCGTCGTGTGCCCATAATTCTGATGATACCGACAATGCTTAGTGGTATCCGCGTTTGGAGGAGTCGGGACCCTTTGAGGAGTTGCTATTAGGTCGGCATTCAAGGCCTCCTCCAAAATTCTTGCTCTGTTAGACACGATGCGTGTGTACCTGTTGTACTTTGGTTGTCTAGAGTCCTTGAATCTACTGTCAGGTCGCGGCGCTAACACCCTTTCTCTGTCAATGTATTTCTTTTCCCGAGTGTCTGATTGGGTCGTACTACGAAACTCCTTTAATTCTTCCATCTGCATAAATTTGGTTGCCTTGGTTCGAAGCTCGTCCAGATTGCTCACGGGCTTCTTGCATAGACTGTCAACAAACGGGCCAGGCTTTAACGCCGTTACAAGGTGGTGCATGGCGACCTCAGGATTTAGATTAGAGATATTCAACGACATCTTCCCGAAGCACTCCATAAACTCTCGTAGAGATTCTCCCTTCTCCTGTCGTATATTTACTAACGCCAGAGAAGTGAGATGGTGTGGCTTACTGGTGGCGAACTGAATGCTGAAACGGGTGACCACGTATCGAAACAATCAATAGAGTTAGGTGGTAATCGTGTGAACCAGTTGAGTGCAGGACCCTTTAGGGACGTTGGAAACACACGACAAAGAATTGCGTCATCTGAAGTGTACAACCCTGCTTGGGTGGTGAATACGTCCACGTGTTCCTCTGGATCAGTAGTGCCATCGTACTGGCTCATAGTCAATCCCTTCCAACGTGCAGGAAGTTCTACCTCCATGATCCCGTCCACGAAGGGGTGGCGTCTAGCTGTTCTGGGTCTCGCGCCTGTTTGGTGGGTGGTGGTCTCTACCCTGAATTCATCTCGTCCTGTGCCGCCCTCTCCTTCTCCATTACTGTGAGATTCTTCCCTTTGTTGGGAATTTTGCTCAATTGCCTTTCCAACCACTGGTTCTCCTCTCTCAGGGCATTTATCTCTTCTTCGTTCTTGCGTCTCAATTCCTCCAACTGGCGGTTCATCTCTCGTTGCATCTCCGCTGCTACTGTATTTTGATCGACTATTGCTCTTGTCGACACCATCCTTCTTGAGAATTGTCTGGCCCCACGGTGGGCACCAATTGTACCTGATCGATACTATTTCAGTGCGGAACCAAACGATCTCGAGAACCCTGTTTGTCGAACCTCCTCCTGTTCCTCCCTGGACTCCTCCTGGATCTCCCTACTGTCTGCACTCCCGGGGTGGGGGTACCTACAGGCACTCCGACGCTCAAGTCAGAAAGTGATTGATATGAGGTGTAATTGGTTAGTGAGAAAAGCGTACCTTTACCTGTTCACTAGGCCTTAATTTATACTAATTTCTTAATGGACCTGTTATTATTATTTGTGGGTCGTTCGTATTCGAGGATCGATTCTTTCCCTTTCCGACTGAGGTTACACGCATCGGTTCTTTCCTTATTGGCTGAGATTGTTCTTCTGTGTCTTTGTTAAAGATCAGCTCTTTCCATTCTGAGTTTTGTCCGTCTGTACTTTTGTCAAAGATCAACTCCTTCCTTTTTGGGGTTTGGCCGTCTGTACTTCTCAAATATCAACTCCTGCCTTTTTTGGGGTTTTGCCATCTGTACTTCTCAAATATCAACTCCTTCCTTTTTTGGGGTTTGCCCGTTTGTATTTCACCAAATATCAACTCCTTCCTTTTTTGGGGTTTGCCCGTCTGTACTTCGTCAAATATCAACTCTTTCCTTTTTGGCTGAGATTGCGCGCTGCTCCTCTGTACCTCTGCGCCATAATCACATGTTCTATCTGCCACTCCCTTGGGCCGGGATGTACTCGGCCAAAATGAGCCGGGATATATTCGGCCATCACACTTATTGGGCCCTCTGTGTTGTGTTGGAGAAAAGGTGAAAAGCAGGTACCCCAGTGACTGGGCCACAACGAATGTGTCTCATACTTGGGCCGGGGTGATCCTAACCATTTTTGTCTTATTGGGTCGGGATGTACCCGGCCATACACCAACATAGGCAATAAGCACTTAATTGAAACAGAATTGGATCTGTGTGTACATGAAAAGAACTT
>Ga0209589_1009158_pt1 | contig 15081 bp, 5 predicted proteins | sample CowpeawhiteBW_FD_187525 | JGI IMG/M metagenome (GOLD analysis project Ga0209589, IMG submission 187525) | Root nodule microbial communities of legume samples collected from California USA - Cow pea white BW (SPAdes) (version 2) | ecosystem: Host-associated > Plants > Roots > Nodule | place: USA... | reverse complement strand
GTTGTTATGCTTATATTTATATATTTTCTCTCTAATTATGTGTACAGTGTCTCTTATATACCAGTCATTAGGTGTTCTATTACATCATGGAATTTGACTTCATTGTAATGCCTCGTTAATTGTTCAAAGGTTGCATTTGAAGCAATCTTCTCCAAGTGTTTACTTCAGACTTTAATCTTCACTTACTAAGACTCGGAAAACTAGGTGATATTCTTAATTTCATCATCCTCTTATTCATTGTTGATGCTCCATTCTTGTACTTTGCTCACCGTTCTATTTAGACTCTTCAAACTTGATGTTCTAAGATTCGGATATGTGGGAGATATCAAGTGGTAAGCGGTGATATACTGAGATGTGTTCATCTTTGATCATTCAGTTATAGTTTTTATATGGTGATCTGGGCATTTTTTGTAACATTTTTTTATTTATACTATCCACCTGTCTACTGCATCTTTATAACCTGTCTACTGCATCTTTTAGTTTAGTTGCTTGATTGAGCTTTCTTTGTTATTCTATCTTTTCTGTATTCGGTGTCTAAACTGGTGCATTGTTGATACATGTTCTTCGATCATTTAATCTTAAGTATGCAGCACTTGTTAACAGAATGAGTTTCGTATCTTTAACATGTTTCGTTCTCGTGGGAAATCAATGAGGCTAGCTTGTAAGCTTTATGATTCCTAACTTTGAGAATATCATGGAAGCAAATTGGATATGCAAGTGATGATCTGTCTCAACATCGACTGGTAAGTAACTTTGCCAGATGGCTAAATGAAAAGTAGGTTTTGAGATCGACAAATATATTTATCCTCTCATCTTTTCTGATGGAAGAATAGAAAAATTGTCTCTTTTCTTGTTCATTTCCCACCGTTTCGCGTTACAGGGAATTTCGTATCTGAAAAAAATTGTACCATAAATTGGGGAGGGAGCCATATCATCTACTCTGTATAAGGTGCGACCCTTTTTCCTTTGTTTGAAGGGGATGTTTCTCATGGCATGATTTGGAGTCTGTTATTTTAATTTTGAATTTGATATTCAGTGCCATTTGTGTTATGTTATTTTAAGTTCTTTTTATGACAAATTATGTTTATTTATCAAGAAGAAGAATTTCTTTCAATATAACTCTTCAACAAAGAAGAAAAAGCATAAATATCGTTACTATAGGAATGCACTTTTTAACAGTCTATTCTTTTTTTCTAAATTTGATTTGTCATCTTTAAGAAACAAAAATTCGAGCTGTCTCGTAACCCAAATAAATGAAGGTAGTTAAAGGTGACGGTTTTCGCTGAAACAAAATTGTTGTTTGGAGGTGGATAATGTTTGACAGATTGGTAAATTGGTATTTTGAGCTTCTTCAACTGTGGAGATGAATCTAAGTGTGATTGCATAACATTCTATCATGAGGTGATTGAAAGCCGCTCGATGCTGATTGCAAATTCGTGTTTTTGATGCATCAGGGGTGCAGCATTACTTGCCGTGGTTTATGATGTATAAATATGTTATAACCATTACACGTGGAACTAAAATACTTAAACTAATAAAAATTGGTTACTTAGAATTGGGTATACTTTTTTATTCTTTAAAAATGATTTTTAGAATATCATGTTTCAATCCCTCTACCTTCATCTTGATGAAATGGTTCTACGTTAGTGGTTGAACAACATCGATGGAGCTATTTTCTTGCGATTCAACTTCAAACTATTTGAAAATGAATACTGGCAATGATTGGATCAAGTCCTGTAAAATGGGTTTGGTTTGGTTGTTTGGATGAATCTTCTTAAAATGTTATTTCACATTTTTTTTTTCAATAACAACGATTAAACAAATCCAAAATCCTTCAGAGCATTCTTGTTCTTCAACTTCGAAATTGAAGGTAAATGAGAAATCTGAATTTGACCTGTTTTTTAAAGCAACAGACTAAAGGAAACATAAGAAAACGAAGAAAAAGAAGTAACAGAAAGGAAAATGATACAATTGCCACCGTCGATGTCGATTCTTTATACATGAATTTGAATGCTACTTTATTTAAAAATAAATAGAAAATACTCAGAGGTCATGCTTGAGAATTTAGTTAGGGAAGTTAGTGAAAACTTTTATTGACCTGTTTTATAGATTTGAAACCTTGTTAATCACGTAGATTTGTCGTTCATCCAAGAAAAGGTTATTTAGGATTTCATTGAAATTTGCGTTGGAGGAAATTTAATGCAATTCGGCTTCTCCAAAGGTAAAATGCTCACCTAGCTGGGTAGGTTATACCTTTTACAAGCTAGCACCTTCCTTCTATTCATTTTATGCGTGTTTTGTTGTCATCTTTTGTTGGAGTTTCAACCTAGTGATCTAGTTACTCTAGATTGTATTTTTTTCAATTTCAGATATAGTAAATAATGAGTTGAATCTCAATAAGGAAGGAGAAAACAAATATTGATCCAACAATTATTATGAATATCAAAAAATGGAATCGAAGTGAATTATCCCATTACGAAAATGTTTTAATATAACCTTTTATAATATAATAAAATATAATTGAGTTGTTAAATTTTGCATTTAAGTGATTTTGAATTTATTTTTAGATAAGTAATTTATCTATAATACACCATAAAATAACATTTCAAACATTCATAAAATTACCAAACATGTGATTAGATTCTCTAGACTATTATTCGGATCTAGGCATTAATGTATGATTATTTGTGCTTTTTGCACTTGTGTTGATTAAAAGAATACTGCTCAACTTGAGTTGATACAAATAAGGTTAGTCCCTTTAACCGTCATAAAAACCTTGAGGTCGTTTGACTGGACTTCTTGCCCATCTCATCATAGAATTCATTTTACTCTACATGAGTCTTGAATGGGTATTAGAGTATCTAGATAAACATTCAGGACTGATTCCTTACTTCAATGCATACACTAAAAGGAACACCACCATAGAATCTACCTACAAGATTTTTAGAATTACGCCAAACTTATGTTTTCATCCACGAACATGATTTCATATCAAACCCCAAATACCAAACAATCACCCATTTTTGAATTCAGCCATTCTAAGTAACATGATGTTCACAATGAATTACAATCATCATATATTTCTATACATGCTCATATCCATTAAGAAGCTCATCATCATCACAATTTCATACATCATTATACACATACACATTCATCAATGAATCTATCAACAATTCTGTAAACAACCAGATACATTCTCTTATTCCAATATGACCAAAACCACAGATAAAAAATGTTTTTCACAAAAGTGAAGCATAAAATAGGATAAACACAAAAGACTAACTTTTCCAACTATGGACCTATAATCAAAGATCTCGATGCTCAAAGTAACAATTTGTGTGTTTAGGACTTGTCAATCTGACGATTATCGAAGTGAGAATCCATTTTTTCCTATATGACATAGACTAGAAAAAATAAGGTGGCACCTGAAGTTGAAAAAAGTGGAGCTTGGCGCAACAACCCTTTAGAACCCATTGATTTGAGTGTGCACACAGTCAAAAAGTGGCGCTTGCCGCCTCCAAGCCAGTGACCATTGTCTAAGTGGTGTCCAACGACACTAATGACGCTCGACAATATCAGAAAACTCAAACTTTGCCTTTTGAGTTTGATTTGTGTAATTTGACACTATTTGAGACAATTCACAATGTTTAAACATTTGTATGATTATAAATTTCGTGTTCGTTAACTGAGCCAATATCATGTTACCCAATTCAAATTTCACATAGGCATTATCAACAACTCATCAATCAAACACAATTTGCACACAACGCAAACATATGATCAAAATATTTAACACTTATTGGACACAAATTCAACAAACATAACTCTTTACAATTCCAAACATGTAACAATTTCAAGTTCCAACTTCCAACACACCAATCAAAGACAATAATTGGAATGAAATCACATAGTATCAAAATATCTGAATTAATTCCCTTCACCTTAAGAAACAACCCAACAAAATTGGAAAAGCTCTAGACTGCCTTCAAAGATTTGTTCATGCCAACAAAGTCATTGATCATCGAAGATTAAAGATAAAGACCAAAAAAACATATGCTAGTAAGAGAAAGTCACATGCACCAAAGAAGAAAATGAAAAAGATGAATATAATGACGAAAAACTAACTTACCTCAAATGAAAAACTAATCTATTGATATTGACGACTTCACTACAAGAAACAATTCTATAATCTCGAATTTCAAAAGAAAGGAACAGATAATAAACAACTGAAAAGATGAGACCAAGATAAAGAAAAATACATGTTTTAACAAAAAGTTTAAAGTTTATATATTTTGTTGAAATAGAAGAATTTAAAAAAAATAAAAATAAAAACAAATTTACAAAGACCAAAGTAATAAAGATAATCCTTTTATTAAAAAAAATATAATTAAGACAGAGTAAAGAACCAAATAAAAATATAAAAAGATGAGATATACATGGATTTATAATATATATTTATTTAAAACAAATAATATAATATTGTTTTTTATTAAATATTTTATAGGTGTAGAAAAATTGAAGAATGCACATCTTAAATTTTTTAAAGTGTTATTCCATAATTTTCTTCTCAGTCCGTCCTGAATTAATATATATTTGGGGTGTGCGTGTGAAAATAAAGAATCAGCGAAGTGAAAACTACGGCAGTAGGAAAAGGGTGGGAGAGAGAATAGAAGAGCGCAAGAGAAGATTCAAGAGAAGCAATCTTTCCATTTCTCCTTCTTTATCTGCTCTAGCCCAAAGAAACTTGAATCAAACTCGCTTAGGTTTTGTTATTGCCACACACACGGCACAAGCACAACTCCTCTACTTTTTGTGACGCACAGAGGAAAACAGAACGGACTTAGGTTGGCCGGAACGATGACCGGCGGCGGATCGACGGGGCGGATGCCGACGTGGAAGGAGAGGGAGAACAACAAGAGGAGAGAAAGAAGACGGAGAGCGATTGCTGCCAAGATCTACACCGGCCTTCGAGCTCAGGGGAACTACAAGCTTCCCAAACACTGCGACAACAACGAGGTCCTCAAGGCTCTCTGCGCAGAAGCTGGCTGGATCGTGGAAGAAGATGGCACTACCTACAGAAAGGTAAAACTCCATAATCACTCGTCTCATCACATCACAGCCTCAGATCTGCGCTCACTCTTTCTCCACGATAATGGATAATTAATTGTTACCATTTATGTTGACGCAGGGATGCAAGAGACCCACGGGAAGTGAGATTGGAGGCACTCCACCCAACATAAGCGCGTGTTCTTCGATCCAGCCAAGTCCACAATCTTCCTCATTCCCGAGTCCTGTGCCTTCCTATCACGCTAGTCCAACCTCTTCCTCCTTCCCCAGCCCCACTCGCATTGACGCCAACCCCTCTTCCTTTCTCATCCCATTCATCCGCAACATAACTTCAATCCCCGCCAACCTCCCACCTCTCAGGATATCCAACAGCGCCCCTGTCACCCCACCTCTTTCCTCTCCCCGGACCTCCAAGCGCAAGGCGGACTTCGATTCCCTCTCCAACGCCTCCTTCCGCCACCCTCTTTTCGCCACCTCCGCCCCCTCCAGCCCCTCGCGCCGCCACCACGTCGCCACTTCCACCATCCCCGAGTGCGACGAGTCAGACGCTTCCACCGTCGACTCTGCCTCCGGCCGTTGGGTTAGTTTTCAGGGTCAGACCGCCGCCGGCCCCCCTTCCCCTACCTTTAACCTCATGAAACCCGCTATGCACCAGATCCCTGCTCAGGAGGGCGTACAGTGGGGTTCCGTTGCGGAGATAGCCAGAGGAGTGTCCGATTTTGACTTCGAGAATGGCAGAGTGAAGCCTTGGGAGGGTGAGAGAATACACGAGGTGGGAATGGATGAATTGGAGCTTACTCTCGGATTTGGAAAAGCTTGATTTGTTCTCGACAATCACCTTAAAGAATCACAGATGCAATTGCAATCCCCTCCATTTGCTATCTTCTGGCCAATTAATTGGTTGTTATGCTTATATTTATATATTTTCTCTCTAATTATGTGTACAGTGTCTCTTATATACCAGTCATTAGGTGTTCTATTACATCATGGAATTTGACTTCATTGTAATGCCTTGTTAATTGTTCAAAGGTTGCATTAGAAGCAATCTTCTCCAAGTGTTTTCTTCATATTTTAATCTTCACCTTCTAAGACTCGCGAAAACTAGGTGATATTCTTAATTTTATTCTCTTATTCATTATTCATGTTCCTTTGTTGTCCATTGTTCATCGTTCTACTTAGACTCTTCAATATTTATGTGCTAAGATTGGGAAGCTTACTATGCCTATAATATGAATCACTGATGTTAAGTGAGAAGAGGTGAGATAGTGGAAAGATTAATGATTATGTGATGATTTGGGCATTGTTTCCGAGCTTGTTTTCATTTATCTATTGCTTTCAATTTAATTGTTTGATTGAGCTTTCTTTGATTTTCTTGTTCTTCATCTAAACTGGCTCATTTTTGTTTCAGTGTTTAGTCATTTTAGCTCAAGTATGCTGCACTTGTTAACGGAATAATTAGCCTTAATAAGCTTTACTATGTTTCGTTCTTGTGGGATATTTTCGAGTCTAACTTGTATGTTGCGTGAGCACTTTCTGAGATACTATGAAACAACTCTGATATGCAAGTGATTATCTATGTCGGCATTGGCAGATCGTGACTTTGCCGGACGAGAAACTAAAATGCAGGTTTGAAGATCCTGGGATATGTTTATCCTCTCTTTTCTTTTCTGATGGAAGATAGGAAGTGAGAGTCTCCTGCCGTGTGTAATGTGCAAATTTTTTTTTGCACTGTTTCCGGGCATGATTTATTAGTCATTTTTTAATTTTGAATTTGATATTCGGCAGCATTTGTGTTATCTCATGATAAGTAAGTAGATATGTATGGTTTTTTTTTTATTCAATATGACTAATTTCTTTTATTATAATTCATTAACTCGGAGAAAGAGTACAAAATATTATTGATGTAACGTGAAACTTTTAAAATAAATCATGATTTTATACCATTATATTTTTATCGAAAGTTAGGAATAAAGATAGGTACAAGTTTGTGGTCGTTGCGATAAAAATGTTAGCTGGAGGTGAACAATGTAGGACATGTTCTATGAGTAACTATTTGGTATATAATTGTGTATCAACCAACTATTTTGTTTTTGTTTCTAAATAGAAATCTTAATTTTATAATTCTTTATTTCTTTTCCTTTTATGTACAAAATTGAGTATGTGGACTTCTCTAAAAATTGATATTTAGAGATCATTCAATTTGGGACATGAATCTTGAATCTTTGTGACATAGCTAACTTAAATGTCAATGTTTTTGTCAACCATTTATTCTTAACTGCAGCCGCTGAAAGAAATGGTGTATACAGGTGAGACTTTACCTTTCAGATGGTTTTGTAATAATTAAAGGTGAGTACCATGAGCTTATTAAAATCTGTAAATCCTCACACTTTACATATTCATGTTCTTAACACATTAATGGACAATGGTCAGGGTGAGAAGATGATATTAATGATATTTTCATCTATTTTTAACTCATTCGATCTATTGGTTTGTGTATTATGACTTTATTGCTCGAGAAGATCGTAGGCCATTTAGAATGATTCCAACTATTATTAGAAAAGAAAAACCTAATTTATTTATGAAAAGAATTTGAATTTCTTCTTTTATAAGAAGTTTATATGTTTTATCTATTTTTTTATATGATTTATCTATTTCTTTATATACTCAAAATATAATAATATAAATATGAAATTAATAAATGAACTTGTCATTTTATCACTTTTTAACCGTATGCAATTTAACTTTTAACTATTTATGGAGTTTTATATTCTAAAAAATTTGAAATTGTAAACTGTTTTTAATTTTTGTCTTATTTACGAAACTTTAGTCTTATGCTTCTTATTCATATTTTATTTTTGAAAACTTTTTTTTTTTTCCGATTATGAATTTATCAAACCTTATTCATGGGGAATGTGAACTGTTTGCACCTACGGTCAGATTTTTTTTTTTTTGGACATATTATATCTCATTATTAATTATCAAATTTTGAATATAAATAGAAGCATAATTATGTCTCATGAGATTTGTATATCCTGATGGTGTCCTTGCTAAAAAATGGACTGCATGTTTATCTAAATTCTAGTTTGGATTGTGCGAGATTAAATACTTATAATGAAAAATAATAGCTTCAAGTCCCGAATAGTCCTGTATATTACCATTCACTTTGTCTATCATCTGTCTTAAATTATGATATCTGTGTATTGTTGTTTGGTAAACCAATATATAGCTTTAAGGAGTTCCAATGCTTAGCCTCCCAACAGTTTATTATGATCCCTGGATTTGGAGAACACCGATGCTATGCCTGGTAATTGCTTTGCACCTTGGCACGTACTTGGTTCCATTAGGCCAATAATTGATTTCCCATACAAAATGACTTGTTACTCTCACGGTTGTTCTTTCCTTCCCATATTCATGTTTATTCTTCCACAATCACCACAACATGATTGGAAAGCTAGCTATCTGTTCAAAGTTGATTCTATTTAGAATATAAAGCACAATATTGTAGTGGTCTGTTCAGAATCAATAATCAATTGTCCTACAAATGCAGCCCATCATATACCACCAGTTTTCTGTCAGCATTCTTGGCTCTGGTTGCAACAAAAGAACATGACAAATATTTTCGATGTTTGCCTTACAAACAACACAGTAGCAGGACACTGCATCCTTGTCTCTGCATGTAGAAAAGTGATGTTTATTCACAGTCTCTACAAAAATATGTTGATCTTCAGGTAGTCTCTAATTTTCTTCCTTTTGCAGTTTTAATCACTTTTCCCGTTACCAACCTATAAGTCATTCTAACTTTGTTTCAATCCATTTCCCAGCCCAAATCCTCGTATATTCTTCTTCACTGACCGACTGTTATAAGGACTGTAAATCATCATTCCTCATCAAATATAACCTATGATGCCCAGAAAGGTCTCTTCGTATTTCAATAACAATCGTGTGAAACTTAGATCCGTCTCTTAAACCTCTTCAACTGAGTTATTTGAATAATAATCATGTCTCGTAATCGTTATCTGTGTCCAATATGTAGTATTTGACAGTGATATATATATATATATATATATATATATATATATATATATATATATATAAATATATATATATATATATATATATATATATATATATATATATATATATATATATTTAAAAAATGGAAAATGTTTTTCTTTTATACTGGTTATGTACAATCCATTTTAAGAGTATTTAGTGATAGATATGTGAACTTTAAAAAATGGAAAATGTTCTTTTTATACTAGTTTTATACAATCCATTCTTAAGAATATTTTGATCATCAAAAAAATTATCTTATCTATTTTTAAATAGAGATATTAAAAGATAAAACAAGAAATGTAAAATGTGTGAAAAAATTTGTTAAGTGTGAAAACAATACTATCCTTAACAAATCCTATACTATGAAGTCTGAATGACATTTATATGACACATAGACGATGATGAAGAGTAAAATTTAAAAAATATTTATTTTAAATTTTTGACATAATTTTCACACTACTGAAACAATATTTATCAAGACAAATATACTTTTTTTTAAAACTAAAATTATTATATAACTTTCTATTATAGTTACAAAATTAAGGAACATATCATATATAACAAAATAAATATTTAGATAATATATGTATTAATGAAAATATTTTTATTTAATCTTGTGTTATATTTTTTATAAAATATATTTTTTTAAATTATTAGCTTGTCAAATTTGTAGTAAAATAATTTTTAATCGATAATGGTTACGAAGAGGATTAAATGTATTTGATGAATTATATTTTTATTTTATTTTTTGGATATTAAAAAATGAATTAAACTCATTTTTTTATTAGGTGATAATATATTTAGATTATTATATTTGACTAATTTTTTTATAGATAATTTTGAATGTATAAATTTTAATTATTAATTTAAGTTATTTATACGGCCTACATTTTAAATTTTAAAAATTAAATGTGTTGAAGTGCTTTTATTTATATTTTATTCACTATTTGTGTCATTTATTTTTATCATATTTTTATACATTATAAGTTTTTCTAATTGTGTTAATTTATTTTTATATTAGTCTCAATTAGAGTATTTTGTCAGTATTAATAATTAGAAACGGTGAAATGTCTTAAATAAATTGAATTTTCTTTTTTAGAGTTTAAATGGATGAATTATATTCTTGTGACCCATAACAATATGCTAAGATGGCTGTGTTTAACTAATTTGTATAGATGACCATAAATACAAAGTTTTTGTTTATCAATGTAAATAATAAATAATATATGTCAGCACGTGCCATAAAATGAAATCATTTGACGATAAAATCTAGTTGGTAGTTAAGCTCCAATCTTATTTCTCAACCAAATTGTTTCTTTGCATCATGCCGCAGTGTTTGTCATCAGTTTGTTTGGTTTATTCATACACTCTCACGTTATTTGAAAAAGTATAATAATATTTTGATTAATTTTTTTACTTATTTATTTTAATTTTTTTAAATAATGTGATGTAATAATTTAAGAATTATAGAATTGATAGGTTAAAAATGAATAAAAATAAATAAATTAAAATATTATTATTATTTAAGATAATAGTTTCTGATTTTTGGAAGGGTACTGCTAAGAGGTTCAAGGAAGAAGTTGGTATACAGTGAGTGGGTTGCTGTTATGAGTGGATTCTGTATCAATTCCAATCAATCAATGTTGATTTGATGCTTGTCTCATGATAATGGTATGCTACTTGCAATGGTTTTCACATGAAATTTTCGCAACGACCAACCAGGTTTTTGGGATGTTCATGTGGTTTGGGAGATTTTTGGTTGAAGAATTAAATTAAACTATTATTTGTTTTGGTTGGAGAATTAAATTAACAACTTTTTCTACTTTTTTCTATATTTAGATTTATTAAACTAATTTTATTTATTCAAATTGTTAGTAGGTTTTTCCTTCCATACATGTAATTCACATTATCACTCCTAATTATAGCTAGTTTGAATATTTATCATCGCATTCTGTTGAGAAATGAGAGTAAAGTGAGGTAGTTAATTGTTGTTGTCTAAATTCTCATTCTACTGATGTTTCATACTGTGATGCACCTACCTAACTATTTCCCATTGTAATTGATTATTTTCATGTTGTGTATAATGTTACAGAAAAACCTTAACATCATCAATTATACATTAGTCATAATTGATAACATGTGCTCTTTATATAATTAACAACGTAACACATTATGACACTGGTATGGACATGCAAATTTAATAAAATTTTCAATCAGGAATTTCACATATTAAATCCAATTTATTCCTTTCTTTTCTTTTTAATCCTACACATTTTATACAAAATGTTCATTAATTATCTTCGATATAATATAGAGAGTCTAACTTTTCATTCTAATTCTTTTTTTTTTCCTTTTTGTCTTATTCTTTTATTTTCTTTTCCTCAATTTAAATAAATTTCCTATGTAGATAGATAAGCAGTGATTAAATTTCAAAACTTGGTGAATAATTATAAATGTTTTCCTCCACCGATTTGTTCTAATTATTTCTTCATTTAAATTTTTATCTTATCTTATTATTATTTATTTGACTTGATGAATTTTCAATTATCTATATCATCATCTTGCTCTAATAATTATTATTATTTGTTTTGATTAATATTTTCTTAACATATTCATATCTCACAAAATATTTACTATTAATTTAAATTATTGTGTAATAAGTTTCCTTATGATATTGTAAATGATAAAATATGACATACTATTTTTTTTTAAAATTACACGATCTTAGTATAACTTGCGTCAATTTTAAGTTTGTCTTTATGGTAGGACATGTAAATTTGCGTTACATCAAAAATACATGACATAAAATTACATTAAACGTAAATTTATGCTAAATATTACTACAAATTTCACATAAATATATCAATATAGATCGGACACTATTAGGTCTAATGTAAAAAGGTGTACAACAATTAAAAAAACTACAATAAAATAAGCATTTCTTAGCTTCTTTCATATTAAATAAAGGGTTTCGATCAAGTAGATGAAGAGTTGGTAAATAAAGAAGTCAAACTTAAAATAGATATTCATAAAAAGAAGGTTAAGTTATACAAGTTATACGGTAATCATTATCCTTAGAATTGAAATATCCTTGAACTCGTTGAACTCAATATTCTTTCTGAGTGGCGCAACCTTTGTCTTACGTTTGATTTTTTTTTTTTGTTCATCAACTCTTCTTCAATTTTATCAAAACCCTTCATTTGATACGCAATACCCCAAACTTAATCAAGTTAAGAAATTAATAATGGCGAGGACTGAAGTTCGATTTTGATTTTAAATTTCATGAAAGTAAGAAAAAAAACACAAACTTTTTTTACCATTACGCCATACTCTTACAATGACAAACACAACAAATAAATGAGACATTCATACAAAATCATGACTAAGTTATGTAGTAAACAACCACAACGAAACAAAAGCTAACGATGACGCATACATGAATCCCCACACTACAATAAAATCTTTAAATAATAATTAATTTTAGATACTAAAAATAATTGGCCATGATAGGTACTAATTTATATACTAAAATTTTGTTGTCAATGAAATATTCACTATTATGAATAAAAAAATATAATTAGTTTGTAAATTAGACTTTAAATTGGTCAATAATATTGGCTACTAATGTTTTGGCTACTAAAGGTATTGATCACTAACATTAATTAGTGACCAATTTGGACACTACTTTCTTTGATAACCAAAACATTGATAGCTAATTCAGTGACCAATTTAGAGTCTAATTCCTAAACTAATTATAATTTTTTATTCATAATAGTAACTAATAATTTGTAGTTTAAAAATTAATATCTAAATTAATCACTATAGTGACCAATTATTTTTTGTCCCTAAAATTAGTTGCTATTTAAAGATTTTTTTTATAGTACCAAATTACCATCATTTTGTCGCAGGAGAAGAAATCCTAACTCGCAAAAGTATTTTCAATGTTTTAGTGTAATGAGAAATTAGGAGCAAAACTCTAAATTTGATACATAAAAAGAAATTTACGTCGGATGTCTTATTGTCTTACAAAGAAGAGATCGTTTACATCGAACTTTATAATGTCTGACGTAAATAATGTTTTTTATATCCGATAATGAAAGTCTAACATAACTTTTTTTACTTATTTACAAAAATGTTACTATATTTATTTTTAGGTGTGTTTCTTTATACTTAAATTAAGTGATATAAATTATTATTTTCGTCATTATTGTATAAAAAAACAAGTAGAATGATAAATCTTTTGATCGTAATCTTATTATTTATTAAAACAAATTAAGAAACTCCTTTTGTTTGAACTTTAGTTTTCTCCCAAAAAAAATTCTATTAAAAGCTAAAACTTTACTATATACAATTCATATTTTGAAAAGAAAGTTATAATAAGATCACGCATTTAATTTAACTTGTACTGAATAAATATTATATTAATGTATATATTTAATTAAAGGTGAAATTTAATATTTATAAAATACAACATCGGTTCTTTTTAATTCAAATCCTAGAAAATTCTAACTTTTCGATGTTGATAAAGTGCAAAAAAATTACATATCTTGGTTTCTTTTTTAAAATAAATATTTCAACAAGTTAAAACATAAATACATGTGTTATTAATTTTTTTTAAAGAATGAATTGATTTTAAACATTATTGACAGTAATTTACAAACTATTATTATAGCCATGATAAATTCTATAAAATAACTGAAATCTATATATACAGATACAGTGTCATGGAAAACATAATGCCTGTAGCTATTATGTCTTTATGACTGACACCTAATTTAAAAAAATATCATCTAATGGGTTTAACCAGTGATTAACAAAGATTTTAACCACTCATTTTAAAGTTAAAGCTTAAGTGTGAATTAATAATGGGTTTGATCACATCTAATAGGTTTGTCTTTGACTCAAAGTTTAACAAATTGAAAATAAGTAGTTGTTGACTTGTTATGCACATGGCATTACTAATTTATATTAACATTTACCACCATATGTTTCTATTTTCTAAATGCTTAAATCTTACAAATACATACATAATGGTGTTAGACTTTTTCTGATATAGTTAGGGGACATTCACTAACAATATTTGTTTTTCTATTTTTATACAGCTACATATTTAAATAAAAAAAAATATACTAACATTTTGTATAAAAAAAAAAAGTTAAAGTATAATCTTTCTCTCTATTTTTAAGATTTTAATACTTAGATTTTGAGAAATTCGCTATTTTTTTTACAAAAATTATCAATTTAAAATGTTTTTATATTTAATTAATGAAATAATTTATTAAAGATGTCTTAGATGAATATATAAAATCTAAAATTCAACCACCGTAAAATAATTAAAACGAAACAAAAAATTAGAGTTTTTTAATAATAGAAACTAAAACATTGAAAACAGAAAACCAAAGTTTAAATTATTAAAAATAAAAATAGAAGTAAACGTTACTTGTTTTGTGTTCGGTTTTCATTTAAACCCGAGTGTGATGTTGCAGTACATGTGCGACATTTTTAAACGCATACCCTCTGATTCCGGGCTTATCGCTCATCCCTTGAATACAACCATAAAAATAATAGAGAAACATAAAAAATAAATAGATCAAATTATGATTTTAATCTTTTACTAACTTTTAATTCAAACTTTTGAATGTTTATTTTTTTTTATTTCAATTGGTTAAATTATTTTTTATTGATATCTTAAATGAACAAGTTTTAAAGATTTTAATTGAATCAACATAAAATAAATTAAATATTTATAAAAATAAAAATAAGACACAATTTCTACTTCTTCTGTTCTAAAACTTTTAGTTTAGTACATGCTTTATCTGAGAGTATATGTATAAACTAAATTATCTTTATTAAATGTCTGGGTTTTGCAGAAAGGATATCACTGAAAAACATTACAAGTGTTAAATTAACTAATATATATATATATATATATATATATATATATATATATATATA
>Ga0209589_1009157_pt1 | contig 15082 bp, 17 predicted proteins | sample CowpeawhiteBW_FD_187525 | JGI IMG/M metagenome (GOLD analysis project Ga0209589, IMG submission 187525) | Root nodule microbial communities of legume samples collected from California USA - Cow pea white BW (SPAdes) (version 2) | ecosystem: Host-associated > Plants > Roots > Nodule | place: USA... | reverse complement strand
ACCAAATGGATGATGGATAAATGAATTGTTTTGCCATCCTTAGATGTAACATATATGTTACAATGTTAAGAATTGACAGAAAAACTTACGTGAATCATAAATTTCATCAACTTTTGTCTACGTCACCTATTTTTTTAATTTCAGTTTTAAGAACTTAATGGGAGAAAAGAATCTATCATGGAACATCAGATTAAAAGGAGGAATGGAGGGGGAAGTCTTCATTCACAAAGTGTTGCAACCAGAACAAAATTTATTCACTTGTTAGATGCATGACACATGAAAAGCTCTGGGATTGTTTACACAACACTTTTAGGCCTATAAACCCAAAATATTTGAAGGGAATAGCATGCAATGCAAATAGATTAACTACATCATAGCATGTTCCACTCTAACTGATGAGTAGATGGCCAATTTTTATTGCCTGTAGGCATAAATTGAGGAAACATAAAGAGAGGACGATGTTTGTGTTTTGTCAATAACTTTCCATGTTGGACAATGTTCCATTTTTTCTTAAATTTTGGTCTCAAACTCTCAATATTATATTTTCAACATCAGTAGGCTTGAACATTTTTCACACATATTCCCCAGTGAGTTATGTTACAGTTGGGTACTCGTCAATTAGTAGAGTTAAAATTTAACTCACATACTGAAAACAATTGTCAGCCATCCAATAACCTTTTCTCTTCAGAAAAGAAGAAAATCAAACAAACACATTCGGTCTAAGACAATCAAACAAATATATTTAATCTCAGAAAATCAAACAAACACATTTAATCTCAGAAAATCAAACAAACACATTTAATCTCAGAAAATCAAACAAACACATTTAATCTCAGAAAATCAAACCTTCATCCCTCTACCTTTGCTCCTCAGGGAAGTGCAGGTGTCTTCCCTTACAATCACAAAAAGACCATCAGAGGAGTAATTACCTCAACCGGAACTGTGCGGTCACCGGCAACTCTCAACAAGTAATCTTCATCATTCCATTTCGCGCTGGCTGGCCAGTGAGCCATACAATCGCTGATAATAACCGGAGAGCGAGACAGGTAATGATCCTTTAGGAATTTATCCAACGACAACGCTGATTTCTTGATCACAAGCGTAGAAGAAAGAGACTTCATTGGTAAAAGTTGGAGCACCTACAGTGTAAAAAGCTATAACATAAACGTTAGAGCAGAACAGCCTTGAATAAAATAAAATCAAATGCAACCAAAACAAAAAGAAAAAAAAAACCTTCCAATTCCAACATTAATAAACAATTAGTATCACATCATCCCTGAGAATTACACTAGCACACTACATGTTTGATTTAACGTGAGTATTTCAGCAATTAACTGAAGCTTCACGAATGAGATTTCCCAAATGCAGATTAAAAACCGATGATAAAAGTAAACAAAGAGGAACGGACCTCACCTCTGTCACATTAAAGTCCCGATCGACCAACCGGCGTCCCGAGTCCCCCAATTCAGAAACCCTAACGCTCCTTCGAGATTGTTCCGACACTTTCGCGACGGCGGAGTCCAAATCCTTGCGGAGGAGCGCCCCTCCCATGATGATTCCCAAATCTAAAACCCTAAGCGCCTCCCTAAACTCGCCGTTGCCAGAGTGGTGTCGAGCCACGTAGAGGCAAGCCATGGAGTACGCGTCGCGCCACACCGGCAGCACCGAGTGCCAAGGCCCGGAGTGCAGCTGCTCCCACGCCATCTCACACGCCGCCTCCGCCGCGCGAATGTCGCCCCCGGCCGCCAGCGCTGCCATGCTCACGTACGCGTACCCACCGTGCTCGGAAATCGAGTGGAGAAGCGCCGCTGACTCCCGGTCCAGCGTCGGCGTATCAAAGTGGAAAGATGGAGCTCGGTCGCCGGATGCGGTGGTGGTGGACATTGCTGCGGCGGCGCAGGGAGAGAACTCCGGCGAGAGAACTGAAAAAGTGAAAGTATGTAATAAAAGTGTTTGATATTTGAGACTCTCGAAGAGATAGATATTTCTAAGTATCTTAGCTTAGGACCCAAAGGTAAATAATCATTGCTAATCAACCATTATATATTATACAGAAAGATATTTTTCTCTTTCCTTTCCTCACGGTATATTCAGATATTTTTGTCTTTCTTTTATGATATTTTTTGTCCACTTTATTACGTACTTTTTTTTTTTGTTTTTGCTTTTTTATTTTTATTTTTATTTTTATTTTCTTCAAGTAGCTTAGCTTTTGATTTTATTCCACTATAGCCTCCTATGATGCCACGTTTTCTAGCAAAAGATTAGAAATTAAGCTTTCAAATTAAATGAAGCCACGTTTATGACCTAAACGTCACAGAAATTTTGAAATTATGCATTTCAATAAAGAGAGCTACAACTGCGAAAAAGAAAGAAGGTCCAATCACACTTGTTAACACTTTTCCATGGTATAACTTAAAAAATGTTAGGTCATATTCATTCATTTTATTCTATAAGTGTTAAATTGAATAGTGAGAGATATTTTGAATCTAGAAACTACGGATATTTGATATTTGAATCTTGCACTGTGCATTGAATTGATCAAATATCCCAAAAGAGAATATATTATGTCTCCTTTCATTTTCTTAGGTGCCATAATTATTTGCAAATAAATCATTTTTGTTGACTAGTCATTATAATATAACCCATTGATATTATGCAAACTGGGTATCCCATGTTCATGAAATCATATATCCAAAAAAATCAAACATTTTGCTCTCTTTTCTCTATGTGTTGAACTTTAATTTAAATATATCCACTTTCATATTATTGATAGATATTTCATTTTGTGAGAGCAATGTGGTAGAGTTTAATTTTTTTTTTTGGGAAAGATTTAGAATTTAATTTTGATTAATATTAATAAAAAAAAATTATTTATCTTAGGTTGTCCAAAAGTCTTGGCATTTATAGGTGACGAGAGATGTTGGCTAGAATTAAAAATTCAACATTCTTGATTTCCCACTAATATTAAAATTATACCAATTTGTTGCACTGATAGCAGAACGTGAAATATAGTAAGCAAAAAAAAAATGGTTCCACCACTCTGAAAATTGTACACCAATTTGTAATGCAGATTGGAGGGGCTCTTTGCATTGTTTTTTCCTGTAAAAGGCAACAAATGGTTCCATTTTCTAGTCCAATTGTTTTGTCTTCTTGGAATGGTGTTTCTTTTCACCAGATTATAAATGATGAACAGAATGGAAAACAAAAAAGGGTTGCAAAAGATTAACAAATATATCGATCCCAATTAAGTATAACCTTTTCTGATTATATACAAAAGTAAGCACATTGCAGAAGATAAAGGTCGTATAGCACTTAAATGATGATATGACATTGAACCATTAATGGAAATATAAGATAAAAACAAAGAGTGGAATAAGCATATATTGAAGGAAGGGAACTCAATGGCCTATAGGGTGATTATTGTGATGAAGAGGGTCAGGTCCCGTTGGAACTTCTCTTGCTGAGTCTTCAACCGTGCCAGTAGAAGAAGCAGCTTCATTCCCAAATCTTGCAACCTGAAAGAAAAATCCCATGTTACCAACATAAAATAACTTGCAAAGATTTTGTTTTTGCATTATGTCATATACCTGTGTGTTTGTTTGAGACTTAACAGAGCGAAAAACAACCTTAAGGAAATGAAGAGTGGTTTTCTTGAACTCGGATTGAACAAATGGGAGTGAAACAAGAAAAATGAAGAAAACAAGGTTGAGGGGTTTCTTGATGGCCATTGTGTTGGAGGAGTAGAGACAGAGATGGAAGGCGAAAGAAGAGAGGAATGGCATAATAAAGAACCCTTTTTGCGTTGGTTTCTGGGCAGAAATGAGGAAGCTTTTCGAAAACCCGTCCAAGGAAATTGATGGGTAATAGTGTGTGTTAGAGTGATTTGAAATGAATTTGATTGACAAAATGAACCTCTTGGGTGGTGGGGTGTGTGAGAACGAAGAACAGTGAATGAATAGTAATGAACAGAGAAAGGGAAAGGGAAAAAGACAAGGAGAGGGGTAAAATGGGGATGGAGAGACAGTGACAGTGTGACGCGCACACTATTCCGAGGTAACAAGACGTTTGAGGGAAGGGCACGTGGCATGGTGGACATCGTCGTAGGTATGTTGGCGGCGTCGTTGTCGGGACACGTGGCTCTTAATAATTGGTGGGAAGGAAGAAAAATCGCGTAAAGAAAAGATGGCGAGCTGGGCCCTCCAATCATTTTGGGTGGGGCCACTGCGTGACCCTGCTGCCATGCCATGCTTGTCATGCAACCGCCAAGATTGGATTGGCCGTTTCATGTCCACGTCTTTTCTTTTCAAAGGCTGATTTTTAATTGTGTGACGATACAAACACCCTATTTTATTCCATATTTATATATTTATATTTATTTAACATCGAGACATGTAAATAAAAATGTTAGAAATCAAGATTAAGTAATTATGTTTGATTAAGTTATTAAGTGATTTAATCCAATCATTAAATAACTTAATGTGATCTTTTCTCTTAAACCTTTTTGTTTTTATTTAATCTTTTAAGAAAATAATCATTCATTTATTATCGGTTAAGGTTAACTTTTTAACACAAAAAATTAAAACACAATTTGGGAGATTTGGAGAAAGTTGTCATCAAAACTTCAGAGATATAAAGTTATTTTGATAGGTTAAAAAGATAAGATGAGAAAAGTTGTGGATTCAGTTAACACGTACCAATGATAGCATTGTCGATAAAAAGAAATTAAAATGAATGTAAAGGAGAAAAAAAAAACGAGTCATGATAGACAAATAGAGGTGAAATTCAAGTAGAATTTCACGGTATGATCGATGCATATATTATTTAATGATACAAGATCCTAAGCGTAAAATGGTTAAGTTTCTTCTAAAATGCTAGCTAGTTGTTTATTGAAAGAGTGCAGAAAAGAGAAGCCAGCATATATGAGTACAAATATTTCTCAGCATGATCTAATGATTTCTTCTTTCATGGCAAGTGACAAAGAACAAAGATTGCTCCCATTCTCTAACTGCACACCAGGCATGGCCACAGCTCTACTCCCTACAAACCCATCTTCTCCAATTTTGATCTCTCCAAATTTCACCATTCCTCCTTCACCTTCATACACATGCCCAAACAACAAGGCTTCTCTTCCTACACAACCCCTTCTTTCAATCTTCACCATTTCTGGGTTCAATAAGGCTCCCATGCTATCTACATAAACTGCATCTTCCATATCCACATCTGCACCCATCATCTTCATCCACACCACAAACCAAAATGACCCACTTGTCATGTCCATAAAATACTCTCCAACTAAGGTTCTAATGGCCTGCCATGTGCTGTCCAATGTGATCCTTTCACTCCATATACCCACTCTTTCACCTGCTTTCTTCCTTCCCACAAGAACCCATTTGGCTATCACACATGCCAATGATGCTAAGGCCCCTGACTGAACCCAAAACAATGGAAGCAACCAATATATTTGAAGTTTCTTGGCACTCTTTAGGTATAGAACACAGTTCAAGGGACCAAAGACTGCTAAACCCAACACCATATGAGGTAAAACTGTTTGTAGCAGTGGCTGAGTGAAGAGTGCTGAGAATGTCTGAAACCATGTTCTGGTCAGGGTCAATTTCTGTGAGTCATTTTTGTAGAGACCTGCAGCCAAATCAACAACCTTTTTTTTGCTTATGTTGTTGTCTATATCTTTTATCCATTCATCACAAGCATTCTTCACCGAGTTCCTTATGACGGCTTGGGACTTTGATCCAATGTAGACACCACCCTCTTGGAGGGTAGAATTCATTTGAGCAACTGAAAGTGCACCTAGAATGACATTCTTTTGGACTAGAGAACCGGGTAGGACTACACTTTGACTCCCAATAACCGAATTATCCTGAATCTCAATTTTTCCACTGACAAATCCGCTTGAAGAATGAAACCCTGTAATTATCCGGCTAAAATCTCCAAGATGTACACCTGAACCAATTGACATTAACTCTGGACATGAAACTGAGTTGATGGCTCTGATGGAACAATGCTTACCGATTTTGGCACCCAAAAGGCGTAGATATATGCAGAAGGCTTCTGTTCCTGAGAGAAGCTTTGCACATCTAAGGTGGCAGGAAGTTGTGACTTGACATCGAAGCCAGGTTTTAAATTGTGTTTGGTTTTGACTAGTTTTGAGGAGACGAGTAAAAGCAGTGGTGAGAATGATGAGTATGAAACCATGAAGCAAATAGGCGCTGGTAAATGAAATGGCAAAAGTGATTGGGTTTGATGAGACTTCAGAAAACATGGTAGCATACGCAACGATTGTAAACGGGATCCAATGGAAGGCCCCACCAATGCAAACAAAGGAAAAGTGTTGGGGTGATAGAGGTTGGTTGGAGAATCTGGTATATAAGAAGTAGGAAATGATCGCAGCAAGGGAGCTGAGAAAGCCAACAAGATAGATTCCCATAAAGTGGTTGATAATATCATATTGAGTTTTTCTGATATTAACAGAGAGCTCTGTTTTCTGAAATAAAATAGAAAAGGTATTAGTTAATAGTTCTAGCTTCAATTGACTTTGAGATCACTTCATTGTTTGTAAAATTTGTCAAACAAAACTTTGTAAAGTATCATTTTCCTCTGTGCTAAGAGTATATGTTCTAAATATATAAAATAATTTTATAAGCGTTTCTTACTTAGACATAACATACCTTAATACCATTATCAAGCTTTGCAGGTTTGAACACATGTTGGTCTGGTCCAACCTTTTGCAAGGCCTGTATCTCAGCACCTTCTTCAATGACACTTCCCTTTTGGATAACAGCATAAGGTCCAATAGAAGAACATTTGCCAATCCTAATAGGATGGAAACGTAAAATTCCATTCTTTACCTCGTGGCTTTGAACCAAAACACCTTCAGCGATGGTAACTTCATCTCCAATTGACACCAAAGATGGGTCAGTGATGTCAACCGTGTCAAGTAAAACTGATGATCCGATCCTTGCGCCCAGCATCTCAAACCAGCATTTCAGAAACACTGTTCCTCTGAGGTGTACCGCCAGAACTCTAGAAGAAATTTCTTGGGCCTTATACAGTGTCCACCACTTGACAAAATCCATTGAATATATGGAAATTTCAGAGGTAGGGTCATAGTTTGGCCCCAAGAAAGAGCTTCCAAATAATGATATGCAAATGCAAGTAGAAGCCATGCAAAGAATCCAAGCAACAGGTGCAAAAGTCAGGGAAATTAAGTAATGTAGCCATGGAAATCCATTTATCCATTTACTGGCACTTAAGGTGAAATTGAGATAAGTAGTGACGGATAGATATGCAGGAGAAACCAGAATGATAGAAATATAAATAAGAGATAGGAATTGAAGTACACGGATACCAAACCACCAAGACTTGGATACCTCCACATTAAATTCAGTGGAACCATTCTGAGCTTCTGGAACATTGGATGAATTGCTAGTAAGTTGAGGCTGAGACTTTGATAGAAGATCTTCACAGAAGTTAGCCAATTCTAGAATGCAGGATGCAGTGAAAACATCTATGGCTGAAATCGGAGTTGCTAAGAAATCTGAGAGTTTTTGAGTTGCTTTAACCACTCCAATTGAGTCAATTCCATATGAGGTCAAGTTGTCTGTGATTGAGATGTTGTTGACTGAGATTCCAGTCTGCTCAGATATTAGCCCTTTCAAGAACTCTACAATTTCATTCTTACTGATCCTTTTCCTTGGTGCAAGTGGCCCCGGTGTTTTTCCTTCTCTCAACATTCCTGTAGTAAACGAACTTAACAACGACTTCTTTCTCAAAACAGGTGTTGGACCTATTGGTATCAAGTTCAGTGTTTCATCACTGAACTGTTTGACACATTCAAACCTCTTGATTTTTCCTGAAGTTGTTTTGCTGATGGTTCTGGGCTTGATCAACTTGACGGAAGCAACATTAACTCCATGTTCTTCCATCACACGAGTCTTAATTTTCTCAATCACATCTTTGGTGACTGGCTTACCATCCCTTACTTCTGCAATCACGACTAAGCCTACCTGATCAGAGCCATCTGGGGTGGAAATCCCCTTTGCTGATAAAATTTCCTCAGGAACTCCAACGACAGCACAGCAACCAGGACGAAGAATGTCAGACGAAGTCTCAACTGTCTTCTCAACATCCGCTGAGTAAATATTTCTTCCAGCAACAATGATAAGATCTTTGATTCTTCCAGTGATGAATAATTTCTGATCAATTATTCGTCCCAAGTCTCCAGTTCTTGTGTAGCTACGACCAGGAAGGTTCTGAAGTTCATTCCTGAAAGTTTTTAGACTCAACTCTTCCCTTCCCCAGTATCCTATTCCTGCACTTGGACTACTAATCCAGATTTCTCCCTCCTTTCCATCTTCCTGAAGCTCTTCAAGAGTTTCTGGATCAACTATTCTAATGTCAATATCTGCATCCTCATGATTAACATAACCACAACAAACTCTTCCCTGCCAATCCAAAATGATCGGCTTACCTTCTCCATATGCACAACAGACAAACACACAATTTTCTGCTAAACCATATCCAGGCGCCATCACCTTTTCAGATAAGCCAAACGGACTGGTTAGCTCAACAAATCTTTTCAGGGTCTTCTGTCTCACTGGTTCAGCAGCAACCATAAGAAAAGTCAAGGATGAGAGGTCTAAATTATGAAGCTTATCCTTGTCAGACTCCAATCTTCGAATCATTAACTCAAAGGCAAAGTTGGGGCCAGCACTATGAGTTGCTCGGTACTTGCTCATAACTTCAAGCCATAAGAGTGGTTTCTTGATAAATGTCATTGGCGAAAACAATACTGCAGAACCACCACTAACAAGAGATGTAAAAAGTCCCCCAATCAGTCCCATGTCATGATACTGAGGAAGCCAGCTTACTAGCATTGTCCTTGAGGTGCTCTTGTATCTCCTTCGCATCAGCTTTACATTGTGAATTAGCCCACCATGAGTGATCATGACTCCTTTAGCATCACTAGTTGAACCAGAGGTAAATTGCAAGAAACATATATCACCTGGCTCAGGTTCACCTTGTTCATCAAGATGTTCCAAAACCATACTTTTGGACTTCTTGACCCATGTATCAGTGTGCAACCATGGAAGATTGGGCCACCGAGCCAAAGATTTCTCATTTTTTCCAACGAATGAGATTAAATTTTTCAACGAACCTGCACGGACTGCTGAGTGATAAGCAACTGTTGATAAAATTGCCACAATGCTACATGACTTGGCAATATTTTCAATTTGCTTTAGTGATTGTCCATTTCTTTGCATGGGATCTGGAGGAAGAATTGGGACTGGTATGACTTTAGCTCTTAGGCATCCAAAGAAGGCATCAATAAAATCCAAACCGGGGACATAAACCAGAAGAACCTTGTCACCTGGCTTTATAACCGGCTTTTGGCTTGTTACAAGCTTATGAGCAATGCAAGAAGAATTAAAACACAGTTCTCTGTAGGTCCTTTGGCTTACTGGAGCCCCTTCTTCATTAATCCAAGAATACAGAATCCTGTTTTGAGTGATTGGATGAGTTCCCCAGTGCTTTAAGTAGCTATTCAAAGTAGGCAAATTAGGAAATTGCACTTCTTCCAATTCACCTAATTCTTTAGGGTTCTTTTTCTGGCACTCAGTTTGCAAGGGAAACAGATTCTGCATAAAACATACTTGTATGAAGTGTAGGTCTATTTGGAAAACATGATCATCCAAATTCAATAAAATCTAGACTTTTCAAATCATTGATTTGTAAAAATACATAAAAATGACAAATTACCTTAGTGTAAGGAAATATTGGCAAATCATTGCTATGTGCAAAGTTCTTGCAGATCAGAGCCATGGCATAAGATGAATTTCTCTCTGTTAGCTCGAAAGCCATGAGTCCACCTACATAGTAAGTATTTCTTGATCCTTGAAGCTTTGATTCCAACTTTTCATAAAACCCATCTTTCATATCTGTATTGAAGCTTCAGAATTTAGAGCTCCTTTGTGGCAAAAAGTATTGAACTCTCAAAAAAACAAATCAAATAGACAAACAAATACCTTGGCTACCAACATGAGGAAAGTACATAAAGCGGCGTTGAAGAATGACATTCTCAACTTCTCCTCCCATGGCTTCTATTGTCTTGATCGCAAGCTCCGTGACTGCTTGTCCCTTAATATCAACAGAGTTGCCATAGGACCAGAATAAGAATATGTTAGAGCCAGCATAAAATTTTTGCATTGCAACTGGATGTCCTATTGTGCTGGGATCTTCCATATATTCACCAAAATAGTAAAATCCAACAGGTAAATGTTCTAGCCCGTTAATCTTTATAACAGTGGTGTAGTAGTCATTTGTCTCTACTTTGCTGAACAATTCCTTTTCAAGGTCACTTGCATCCATTACTTCTGTTTCACGCTCTGCCATAAGACTTGTTTAATCAGGTTTGAAGCTGGAGAAAATAGCACTACCTTACATAAATATGGAGCAGTAAGAATTTTACCTACCTATGCAAGTTGAAGGAAATGATCTGTAAGTCCTTCCATATTTTAATGGAAATGAGCCCGAGATTATTATCTTATCAAATTCCAGAGTTTCAACTTTATTTAAGCTCTTGGTCTTAACAGTGACACCATCAGAGTTCCTCCTGATTGCCAATACTTCAGTGTTACAGCAAAGTTTTAAGGGAAGCGATTCAGCAATCTTCTGCCACAGACTAGTATATCCATTTTTGAATCGTCGAATTTTTCCAGCCATGGACGTTCTAGTAAATTCATGCAGGTAGGCATAAGGCATGTCTTGAGTAAATCCATATCCTGAAGCAGTGTAACCATAAGCTACAGATTTGGGAACAGATTTGAGTCCATGATGCTTAAGATATTCTGGAGTTAAGTCTGAAGCAATGTCACTAACAGCATGGACCCCAATACGATTACAATTCTTCACCTTTTCCTGACAATAGCACAAGGACAATTGATTGACCTCATACAAATTTCAAGTCGTAGAACTTAGAAAAACAAGCATTAGGTGTCTATAAAAGACTGAAAGTAGAGAGAAAAAACTAACTTGGATTTCCAATGTAAGTGACATAACTGATACATAATCATCAGCAACTTCAATATCTTGATATTTTCCAGTGGAATGATCAATGACAGCAAGCTTGTGGGAATCCAATTCTTCTAGTTCAGAGGCTGTCTCTCTTGCCAAGTGAAAAATGACTGGAGCACTGTTTGCTGCAAGAACTTGCCCACCCAGATCATAAACTTTTCCTGCATAGACATTTACTAGTGGTCAAAACCTATTGTCACTTTTAATCAGTCAAGACTTAAGAGAGTGTAATCAAGATATACCTTCAATTTCTACTGATTCACACATGCCACCAACCGTATGATGTTTCTCCAAGACTGTGATGTTCTTATAACCAAGCCTGGCTAGTGCATAAGCTGCTGATAAGCCACTTGGACCAGCACCAACTATTCCAATTCTGGTGTTTTCTGCCAAGGAAGGGTGCAATTTGGAGAACTGGTCCTCTATTGGTATCTCTAGATCCATCTAGTATGATTTTGAAACCAGAAATATGTAAAACCTGTTAAGATCAAGTGACAAACTCAGTCAACACTATAAACTTCAGTAGTATTATACATGCATCATCCAACTCCCAACCTTTGGGAGCAAGGTCTAACCCAACTGATACAGAAAGATAAATTTCATAAGCCAACGCTTGGAGGATTTCTCGCACGAAACACAGAATAAATAAATAGTAGTTAGTAGTTATGACTTAGCACACAGACAAATATACTGATTTAACAAGAAGTTCGTTGCTGTGATGTCACAAGTAACACATAAATGGGTCCAGATGCACCCTCCCTATAATGCATGCTATATAAGTCCTAGATTCAGAAATAGCCTCAGCATTGGGTCTACTATAGCGTGGAAGAACTCTAAATAGTCTGTTGGAGAACAATTCAAATTTCTAGAAGTCAAATCTTTCGAATGCTGTAGATAATATTTTTTTAGTGAAAGATTTAAAATTGAAAATGAATACTCAACATACTCTTTCAGAATTTAGAATAGTCTGGTAGAAAATTAAACTGAATGACGAAGAAACACGAAATGAGGAGAAGTTTTCACAAGGAACTCGAGAAATAGTCCACACCAAAATAAATTCAGAAAAGACAAACTGATGGCAGTCTTTTTCATTGATCATTCGGCAACAGAAAATATGGAAACATTTCATCACTAACTTTAACTCAGAGGTGAGAAGTATGCAGTTTAACGTCAATCTTCTAAAGGACTTGATGTAATTACACTCATTGTGAGAACAAAAACACAAAGACAACACGTGCATGAATCAAACACATTAACCCGTGCAGAACCAATCTTGTCCACTGCAAACTTTTGAGCAATGTGCTGACAGAATCAGACATGGCGATTATGGAAGCAGAAAGGGTAACAAAAGAAACTATCACGTACCTTAAGTGACCATGCAACACGTTTGGCCGTTAACTGTACCAAGTGGATGCAAAATGGCAAGCAAAAGAAGTTTAAGAGTGTTTGTGAAAGAAGGGTACGTAGCTTCAGTTTCACACACTGAACTGAAGTGGAAGCTGCCGAACTCGTTGTTATATATAGAAGTGTTAGCGTATAAGGGCTCAAAAAATAGAGACAAGTAGATTATGATGATAATGATGTTTATTATGCGGCTTCGATAAGTCCCAGAATGCCATCACCGTCTGTGAAGGATAATTCAACAGAGGATCAGGAGATATTCCAATTTGATTCTTCAGTATCATGCATGTTAATTACAGCAACACTTAGGAGAATCCATATGCATGCCAACAATTACAAATTACAATATGATCTTACTCGTCCATGCTCCACAAATATCAGTTTTTTATGTTAACAATAACAAAATTTTATAGTCTTGTATCTTATTATTTACCAATTATAATGAACATCAGAGAGATATATGATGGGTTGAGAAAGAGACAGACGAAAAATTACATTGAGTAGTGTTCATAATTTTATATATATATATATATATATATATATATATATATATATATATATATATATATATATATATATATATATATATATATATATATATATATATATATATATGAGTTGGTGATGTGGAATTATGCCTTACAAGATACGAATTTCTGCAGATTGTTAGTTGACTAAGGAGCACCATCCGATAATGGTGGAACTTCCGATGATTGTCGTTGGATTGAAGTGGACTTTTTCTTCTTCTTTTTTTCAATTTTATATACCACGTTTGTAGTAAAAAAAAATGGATCGTTATTGTTATAAATAAATAAAAAATGGATCGTTATCCATGATGGTAGTTAATGATGTTTCTTTAAGGTTAGCGTTTTTATATATGTTTATACAGCGTAATAGGGAATGTTTATTTAGTTATGTTATAGTTGTGATTTACATTTTCTTGATTTTTTTTTTTCCAGAAACCATGTCATTTATTTTGTCACTTACTTTTCTCTCTTCTCTTCACATCTTTCTCCTTAATCTGAAATTAGTAACGAAAATTATTTATGACTTATTTCCTGATATGATTAACATCAAGAAAGGGATAAATTATACACCCACACATGTTTCTTACATTTTTTTGGGTAGAACCGGAAGAGATAAAGTGGGAAAATGGAATACATAAAAAGAGCAATAATGATTTATAAAAACTTAGTTTGTATAGACTATGGTGAGTGAAAAAAAAAAAGAAAAAAAATGTGAAAATTGAGGTTATTTGAATTAAAAGAAAGAGAGTAGAAATAAATAAAAGTAAAATATGTTTATTTATTATTCATTTTTTTAATTTTATTATTTATTATTTATTTTATTATAATAAATAAATATTAATAAAAATAAACATATTATTAATTATGTTGAAAATATAATCCATTGCTAATTATTTTATCAATATTTATGACAATCAATTTTCTAATTTTTTCTTCTTTTCTTAGCTTGCTCCGTTTCCATCTTCAAATACAATCAAGTGTAAATGTATTTTGATCTTTTATAATCTTTAATTTGTACATTACAATTTTTATTTTTTTTAAATTTCATGAATTCAATCCTTCAATTTTGAAATTAACCCATGCGAATGTTAGGAATCCAAAAGTCTCATAATGATAAAAAAAAAGAAGTTGAATATAATGTAAAAAGAGACTTGTAAATTAATTGTCTTATATTATTATAATGTAAAAAGTTGAATTCTTTACATGAATTCAACTCAAATCTCATAAAAAAATTTATAGTATCAGATTTTATCCGAGAGGAAAGGTATCAATACTGTCTTAAAAATTTTAGTTTTAAACTCCAAGTCACATTTAATCTCTCCGTAATTAATTATTTTGAAAAAAAGAAAATCATTGAGTTCATTTAGTTCGTTACTTAAATTAGAAATGTGTGGATTATGAGAAAGGTAGAGGCGGTCCCAAATAATGTTTCATTAAATTTTATTGGCTTAAATACCTTTTTCGTCCTCATTTTCATAATGTTTGTTGCGAATGGTCCTCATTTTGACATAATGTTTAAAACGAATGTTTAAAATGGTTCTCATTCTTACAATTCGTGTTTTATTTGGTCCTGTTCTGTAACGCCGTTTAAATCATTAACGGATCATTGTACAAGTGGCACAGTTTGTATTAGGGTGTGTTACGTGTACTGTACAGGTGTGTGTGGTAATTAGATATTTGGGGTTAAATAAGTGAGCTAGGGTTTTAGTAAGGAATGTTTGGGCAGTTGGTGAGTTTTGGCAATCTTGTTCCTCCATTCCCAATTGGTGTTGCTGCAATCTTCTTCTTCCTGCAATCCCATTATATAGGTATGTTACAGTCTCAATCTTCTTCCTTTACCTCAGGTTGTAATCGTTGGAGGCAACCGTGTTATATCACTTCGTGCACTGTTGGTGGTTCAACGAGAAATGGCCTGATTTGTAGCTGCGGAGAGATGGCAGCTTTGAGGATGGCAAGAACTCCAAAGAATATTGGTAGAAAATTTTGGGTACAATCTATTTTTATTTTTGTGTTAATAATAAATTGGTTTTAATTTTTGGTTTATTGATTTACAGAGTGGTGGTTCC
>Ga0209589_1009156_pt1 | contig 15085 bp, 7 predicted proteins | sample CowpeawhiteBW_FD_187525 | JGI IMG/M metagenome (GOLD analysis project Ga0209589, IMG submission 187525) | Root nodule microbial communities of legume samples collected from California USA - Cow pea white BW (SPAdes) (version 2) | ecosystem: Host-associated > Plants > Roots > Nodule | place: USA... | reverse complement strand
ATATAAAATATATATATATATATATATATATATATATATATATATATATATATATATATATATATATATATATAAACTAGAACAAAAAATTAGTTCGCTAACATTTAAAATTTCAAAATACTATTTTATTTTTATTTAAAAACGTTAATAATAAATTTTTATTTTCTATATTGTTACAAATTTATTTTTTATTTTATTTAAAAATAATAAAAATATATTAAATTCATTAAACAAGAATTTAACGTATGTTTATTTTTATTACATTTAAACAATGCTGATTTCAATTTTTTAAAGTACGTTTAACATGTAACAAACATTCACTAGACCCTGCATTTCATTTAATTGTTTAATTATTGTTTCGAGTATCGGGATTGAGTATCTATCTAAAACACTCACTTGATTTCTTTTTCTTTTTCGTCATCACTCGGTTCTCCTTCTTTCTTCCTGTTCGATTTTCCTCTTCCTTCCCGTTCGGTTGCACATACGATTGGGGTACTTGTCAATTAGGCTCCGATGCTTAATTAACAATTAATGTTGTAATAAATGCGAAGTAAAAGTCATTACCAACTTACCTTGAGATTCCATTTATAGTTTTTTATATGGCCCGTGATTAAGGTTTCTTTAATTGCGGCTCAATTGCTTTTTTAAACTTGTTTACTTACATGTTTTACCTTAATTACAGTTGTCTGACTCTTTCGTTGTGCCCGCCTGACCGTGTTGACCGTTCGTGCGCCCTAATAGCCAGATAAGAATGCCAAGTCATGGCCGGTGTTGCCGAGGGGTCACATTAAGAAGCATCTTAATGTGATTTTCAATTAGTTGTTGACAAAGCAAATTTGGTATAAGATCAACTGGCTGTTGCGGGCGGCCTTCGACCGCTTGTCCTTGGGTCGATTGGTCATAGCGCCCTTAATTGTTCTTGGGCCTTGGGCCGTTCCGTTACTAAGGGTGATTAGTCCTTATGGTACACAAGCCCCCTAAGCCTTGAGCATAGATGAAAGCTCAGCAAAAAAGGTTTAAAGGAATATCACTCGGGAGAGGTGTAAGGATGTGGCGTATGACAGGGTTATGACGTTTCATATTTCGTGTCTATCAAGTGGGATATGAAGCATCACGTCTCCTGAACCATTGATTGTCCCTTGATCGTGTGGATGCCTTGTTGCCACGTGTCCCCAAGATTATCTATAAATAGAAACATGTGGCTTAGGTCATTTTCACACTTTTTCTCCTTCTCTCTTCTTCACACGTCGATCAATCTGTCCTTTCTAGGTAATAATGTCAACTATAAATTTTCTAGCTCGAACGAGTCTTTTGGTATGGATGGCGGGGCTCTTGGTGATGACGGGTCTCCTTCATGTTGCTTACTGACACTTTCACAGGTTGGGGGTTCGCTCAGTCGAGAGATGCCATCGGGCAACACTTCCATGCATGTACATACTAATAAAGGGGTTGAAGGGTCACCTAGGCAAAATGCCGAGGAATCTGAAGCAGCGGCTAGGGGAGTCAGTTTTGATAAAGGGAGTGAAGACATGGGCCATGTTAAGATCGACTTTGCTGACGAAGGCGATCAGTTGGACCTTCCTCTATCCCTGGTTACGAGTGGTCTCCCCATGAGCCTAGAGATTACGTCACGAGGTTCCGATGGGGGAATGATCTGACAGACTTGGTCGGCAAGGCAAACATTTTTAAGGAGGATGTGGAGGACGACTTTTGTAAGACCTGTGAAATTTAATTAATTAAATAATAAATTAATTAATTAATGGAGTAGTGAGAGCCTTTATTTGCTTAATTTTCAGAGTGGGAAATTCGTTTTAGTTGATTTTCATGCTTAATGAACTATGACAAATTCATGAACGTTTGCATTGCTTAATTGCATGTTAAATTTGTGGTTAACCTCAGCTTAGTTGTTTAACAGTGAGTTTCATGAGGAATAACGAAACCAATTCAGTTTGTAATCTAGGATGGGTAAAATTTCATTCGAAGCAAGGAATTACTGCTATTTTCATGACTGTTTAATCAAAATTGCAATTATATTTTATTATTATGTTGAATTTTTGGAATCTGCCAACCCCACCCCCTGATTGTGTTGAACTGCAATCTAGAACCTTTGAGTGAAAACAATGGTCACTAGGAGACGACCTTGGGTTAACTCCTGAGTACTGCATTTAAATGTTTTATTTAGTCGGGTACGACCTCGATCAGCAGCATATTAAGGGAATCAAATGGTAGCAAATAAGAGCACAATATCAATCATCATTAGTAATATTGATTCTAATCATTATAAGAGATATTGCTTCTAATCATTAGAATCATATCACTATATCACTATTTTCTTTATCAAGAACAAAGAGTAGAAACTATGTTAGGTGGGTTGTTTGGCTCAGGAGAACGAGTGTGATAATTAAAAACAAATCTTCCTTCTTTTTTTCTTTTTTTTCATATCTTTCTTTTTCTAAAATTAAAGTTTGAAAGTCAAAGTTTTTTATTTCATCTTTTTTTTACCATTAACTAAAAAAAAAATTTAATTTTTTTCGAAAATAAATTTATTCACCCTAACGAAATTGGGTTTTGACATTGTTCTAAAAGAGTCTTTCAATGAAGTTGAAGAGAAAGTTTCTTTAAAGTAAATCCCTTCCTATTGAGTATAACCCTTTGCCACAAGACAAGCCTTATACCTCTCCACATTACCTTTGTAATCCCTCTTGGTCTTAGAAACCACTTACAACCAATGGGTTTTACACCTTATGATAATGGGACAAGTTCCCAAACCTTATTGTTTTGCATAGACTTATACTGCTCTTTCATTGCTTCAATCATTTGGTTGACTTAGGCTTGACAAAAGTTGACTGGGTCATCTTCCATTATACCATTATTTTCCTTATTTTCTTAGAGAAATACCTCATAATAATTTGGAATAACATTTCTCCTTTCTTTATTGGATCTCAACAAAGTTACTGGCTCATGAAGCATAGGTTCTTGAGGATTTTAAGTTTTTTCTCGAGGATTTGAACTTGCTTATCAAAAGCAACTGCATGAATCGGATATGAAATTGTCACCGATTCTTCCTCGAAGACGAAGTCTTTAACTTTATTGTCTTTAATCTTATTTTTTCCCTCAAACTCAATATCCTCAAAGAATATAATAACGTTAGTCTCAAAATTTGTCTTTAATTTGGGATTATAGAACTCATAAATGATGAGTCATTATTTTCCTCCTCTACACTAGCCTTTGTGTACCCATTTGATAGTTGTTCAGTGCTTAATTATTTATCTTTAGTGTGTTTTCATTTGTTGGGCTTTATTAGGCCACTATTCTGAATTTGGGTTAATTTCACATTATTTGGTCTAATTTTTGTTTTTTGTTTTTAATTATTTTTAGGTATTTGGGTGAAGCAATTTTGGAGCTTGGACAATAGCCGCTAATCTCGTTGATTTGGTCTATTTACCTTTAACACATTCAACACAAACATCAAATTTTATGAAGTCAATGGAATCCAAGATCATTTGACACAATTCATTCAACTCTATTATTAGAGATGTGACCTAGACGCTTGTGTCATAATGATCCTAAACTAGTATCTTCAATTTCATGCTTAGTACCACACTATTCTGTATCGAAGGATTCACTATAAGGAGGTCACCTATCAAGCATATATAAATTATCATTACCCAAAATTGAACCGGTTCCAATTATATTTTAATTTAAAGACAACTTGAATTCATTGTTTCCTTAGTGTAAGGTCAAGACTGCAGCCAAAAACAATTTACATGTTCTCATTTGATTTCTTAAAACTTGTTCAATTAAGAACCGGAATTGGGTTCGGGTTGAATGATATAAACGTAATTATAGCCGAATTTAGTACGAGAGAATATAATTAAGCTCACATCCTAAAAGAAAAAATAAATTCAAATAATGATTTAACCCATCTCAAGACACCTAATGCACTAGTAATATCAAGTCTTTGGGCAATAGTATTAACTGCTAGTGGTATCTTGTTGTAATGATCAAACATTGATAATAAAGCATGCCCAACAACAAATCCTCTTTGGATTGAGTTATCATTGATAGAGCAAAACCTTATAATTATCACATATTTACCATCACAGGTGTGTATGTAATCCAACCAAATATTAATCTTCCTTTGGGCACTAATAATTGCATGGATATACATAAGCACAAACATATAACATTTCTCATAAACTATCTCCTCAAGAGAGGTCGCTTTGGCGACTTCTTAATTCAATATGCTCGTAAAAAATGTTAAACTACCAAAATTTGAAATTCTTATTTATATATCAAAATCAAAATTTAATTTAATTCAAATGCTCATGCATGTCAGCTTCAAAACTTATTTAATTTTGATTTTATTTTATTTATTCATTTCTTTATTATGATCATGCAACCTAACATTCATGTGATGGATCCTAACCCAAACTAAAAAGTGGCTAAGTAAGTCAACACCTCAGCAATGCTAAGCCCAACAACCCACGTCAGCTTCAACCTAGAATGGCCAACCACATAACCTTATCAGTCAGTCACAACCACGAGTACAACAACGTCAACCTCTTCCGTTCAAGTGTTGCAATTTGCCCCAAACGGTGTCCAAACCAGGCCCCTCAAGGCAAACCTTTTGCTCTCTATATGCAAATACCGACAAACCCCTTTTTCCACCACGATCCACCCAAGGATGCAGCATCAGATCCAAAACCTTCATCAACTCTCACTACCAGAGAGAGACTCACGACGAAGAAAGATACCATCTCTTTGAGTGAGCCACGCCACGAAAAACCGCAACAGTTGCTAACCATATTGATGCTTGCAAAGCACCACTGTCTGAGAGAGATCCCATGAGCACACCTACACCACGAGTCCAACACCACCACAAACATGAACCTGCAATATGCACTTGTGAACGTAAGCAGATCGGGAACCAACGCAACAAGAGATCTTTCATCGGAGCAATGCACCACCAGATCGCATTTATGCCAAACATTGACAAACTCACGAATCATTGCCATCACCACCACGAGCTCTGCATGCACGAACAAGAAATCACCATAGACGATGATGCAGACCCCCACAATGAGTAGCGCGACTCCTTTGTAGCTTCATCATCGTGAGTGACCATGTTTCCAATTTATTCTACTCCCACCCAAATCTCAATCATGGCTTTGGGTTGGATTGTCTTGGTAGCAAATAGACCTTCCATAGATGAAGATAACAATGTCCATTGTAGGTAAAGTTAAAAAAAAAAAACATAGGCTAAAAATATGTATGTTTCTCATTAGGCCTGAGTTATTGTGATTTAAATTTCTCCAATAGGGAGAAATGAAAAATTTGTGAACATTGGTATATTCTTGGATTTGGGAAGGAATATCCAAGTTTGATGCTTCTAACTCAATATAAGTACTTATGTAGAAAAGAACTTTGCAGGAATAAACAGTTTGATGGCAAGCTAATGAATGAAATAAAAAAGTTGCCCCATTTACAACCACGACCTATTCTTTCGCTCACATTGTAAAGTTGTGGAAAAGAACAAGAAGCCCTTCACACATAAAGAATCTGCCACAGGTCCTCCTATCTCTCTTCTCGTCCATAGGGTCCAACGTGGGTGCACATATGTGTTTCCACACTACATGGCTTTTCACACTTGTTCCACGTACAGATCCTATAATTCCTTTTTTTTTTCTGGTAAGTCCTTAAGATCATAGGGAAACCTGCTTGGAAAACAGATAAGAACACAAATTATAAACGATTTCCTAAGGCGTGTAAAAACATTGCCCTTAATGATTTATCCGTAGTATATGTGAAAACCCCAGGGTACAACAAGAGCTTCTTGGACTTCACAAAGGTATCAAAAGTAGTAAGAACAAGTCTCTTATAGAGCAAATATAAATCCAAGATAGAATAGTAATAAGATGCACAGAAGAAAAGATAGGATGGATGTAACATCCTGACCGAATATTACGGATTTAAATATTAAAATAACTAAAAAAAATTAAATTGCATTTAATGAAATATCATTTCCCCAAAAACTCGAGAAATTTTAAAACTTTTATTACCACAACAATAATCCAAAAATACATAATAATAAATTCTATTATAATTATCCAAAAGTCTAGTAATATCAATGATTACAATTTATTTGAAATCATAAAAACAATATAAAAAACTCTGAGAAAATCCTTCTCCTATGTCTAGCCCCGCTCTGGCTCTATGCCTCACCAGACCCACTTGAAACATCATCTGCTCATGTATACCGCGTATACGATCATCACCACACACAAACAGATAGGGTGAGCTAACAAAATAAACATATATATATATATATATATATATAACACAATCACACCAAAGGAATTCCATCCCACATGGCCACAACCATGTTAACCGTGTTCTACGTCTTCTAGTGAGTACCTCAAGATGTCTTGCTGCCACACCTATCGGCCACAACCGATAGAGCACGTGCGAGAATCCGTGCTACGTATCACACACCGTAATGCCAGGTGGAGTTCCCAATACGAACATAGCTCGTAACGTCCCAAGACTACCAAACTCATCAGCTAATTACTTAGGAGGGCAATCTATTTGGACCCATCCGTGCGGGCCACAACCAGCACACTCACACCAGCAACACTCGCCAACCCGAGCCACAACTTAAGAGTTCCTCGTGTTCATCCGCCAATCCGAACCACAACTCAAGAGATGCTATTCTGAGTTACAACTCCAGGAATACCACGTGTTTAACCCCTATCCCGAGCCACAACAAAGGGATACGTTCTGAGCCACAACTCAAGGAACACCAACAAGCTGACCTTTAAGTTATCCTAGAAGCCTTGTAGACCACGCAAATCAAACGAGCAAAATATAATTCTGCTCTAGCAATATCGCCTAGCGCTGCTCACAAGGCGCCAGGCACTTTCCACTTCCAGACTGTTTGGAGGGTATGATGAGTTCGAACCTTTGCCCTCATTAAATGTTTAGATTTTGGGGATTTAATATCCTTTTTGATCTTAAGAACTGATTTTAGTTGCATAGTATATTATTGGATATTCTTAAGTTTAATAATGCAACTAGAATTTAATTTAGGTCCTTAAGAGTGTAAATTGGGAATATTTCAAGTCATAAAATAAGTCCAAAAATCAGAATTTTGGAGAGGAATAGTTCAGGAGCTGAATGCACCCCCAATTTTCATTTTTACACCCCCTTCTGCAATTGGCCATCTAATTCTGAAAATAAATATTTCTGGAGCTAAATGCACCTCTAGTTTTTATTTTCCACACCCTTTCTGAAATTGGGTCTTCTAACTTTGTTCTCCACTCTTTCTTTTTACTAATTTGCACCCCTAATATCACTTACACTCCACTCAACCAGATTACGCCACGTGGAAATCCTCCACTCACTAAAATACCCAGTTAAAGCTTGCCACGTCCTCAATCCTCCACTCATTAAAATAACCACTTAAAACTTGCCATGTCATCAATCCACCACTCACTAAAATACCCAATCATAGAATGACACCTCATCACCTTCTGTCCCCCACACATTCAAAAACCTTAACCTTAATTTTTCTTCTCTCTCACCATTACCATGCTGCAGCTGTCACCCTCCACGGCAACCACCGCAACGTTCGACCACCACTACAGCTCGCCAGAATCGCAGCCACCTCGTCGTGCCCACGCCGGAAAACATAGACACCATTACTACACCGTCGGAGTTTGCGAGCCTACAGCAGCAACCATGGAGCTCCACTGCGTCGTCTTCTTCGTTCATCACGTGACCATCACCATGACAACACCACTCGCGCTGTGACTACAATTCGTCGGAGCAACCCCGAACCACCGACAACACTTGCACCAACGCGCCACATCCTCTCGCGTGAAACCTACACCCACGCAGCCGGAATCCACCATTGCAGCACCACTCACGACCTGCAACAACCATACAACGCCACTACAGCTCGCCTTTTCCTGTCGTGCCACCACTATCGCTTCAGCACGTTCCCATCGCCGTTGAGCCATGCTTGACACCATCACGACAAGGAGACGAAGCAAGATCTCACATCTACACGCGAGTCTCAGCCTTCACAGATTTGCACCAGTTCTAACCAGACTGAACCACCACAACGCGGTGCGCCGTGAGCCTCGTCGGAAGTGTATTCAGAGTCATTGCCAACCACTTGTGGCTGCCCGATCAGCCACCATCGCAACAACCGTCAACCATGGAAGAAACACATGGGGAAACCCTAATTTTGGAGAGAGAAAACGCACTACCACATGTCCGCTTCTCAATGGGAAGTTAAAGAGTCAAAACTGGCCAACCAGTCAACTCTAGGCAAGGGTTGGTCAACATTGGTCAAATTGACTATTTTACACTATATTTGGTAGGTGGTTCCTCTGGAGGAACCCTAAATGGCCTAGAAAGGAAAGAGTCATCTAACGGTAGTTCATCGTCGGCCATATAGTCTCTGGAAATTTCCAGAAATACTAACTTTAAACGAAATAATTCATGCATAATCATACTATATTTAGCATGCCAATTAGACTTAAAATAAAATTAATGCGTAAAGCTCCCCTAACCTGGATTCCTTCGCTTAAACTTGAGGTTCTTGGTTTCTTCTTTGATCAGAATGGACGCCCCTTGCTTTCCCACGTTAGCTCTCCTTCTCACTCAATTATCACGGAACACTCTCAAATTTCGTACTCCTTTCACTAAGCAACAATGGCAGCACAGAAAACCTTTTTCCTCACTAAAATTGGACTTTTAATGGTGCCTTAATGATAGTTTAATGCACTAAAACGAAAATGGCCTAATGTTCATGATAATTGCCATTCAATTAGTCATTATGGATTGTTTTTCTAGCCTCCATTGGCTGCTCATTCAGCTAGGGTTTTCTCTACCCTTTCACCTTCATACCAAGACTAATTTTAGCAACAAAGAAATTTAATTTATATTTACCAAGGTTCAAACCCATAACCATGCCAATGTCAAACCAATACACAACCATTCAACCAATTCATGTTTCATGATAATTTTTACTCATTTAAGAATATAATATCACGGAACACTCTCAAATTTCGTACTCCTTTCATTAAGCATCAATGGCAGCACATAAAACCTTCTTTCTCACTAAAATTGGACTTTTAATGGTTCCTTAATGGTAGTTTAATGCGCTAAAACGAAAATGGCCTAAGCTAAGTCCTCTTAACACAATCAAGTACTCTCAACCACTTAAGCTAGTACTTTTCCACATCATATCAATCAATAATTAATACCTTAAAGGCTCCCACTACCCACATTTATTAATTAATTATTTATTTAATTAATTAATCTTTACGGGTCTTACAATGGAAAACTTATTGCCTGTGTTTTCCTTTTTTCAAGAGAAAGATCTATTTATTTATTTTTAGTGAAAGTATGGGAGAAGCCACGTTGAATGTGAACAAAGTTTTTAAAAAGGAGTAAAAAATTAGGCATAAAGTTCCTTGAAAATCTCCTATTTTTGTGGCATGTGACATGGGATTAGACATCACTTTTGGATGCAGTTAAGATGAAAGCAAAACCTTTTGGAATACCAATTTTTTCACAACAAATATTTTCCTTACCCACTCATTACTGATGGAAAGTTCCATTAATAAATGAAATATCAAGATTTATTACTAATTTTCTTTGGTAATTGCATATTATTGAAAAATTTTCATTTGTCGATAAATTTTTGTTGATAAATTTAGTATTTCTAGTAATGATTCAAATAATGATAATTTCCAATTTGTAAAGTAATTATAACAAGTATACAAGCATTCCCTAAATCCTACCTTTCATTTAGTTGTTTAATTATGTTGCGAACTTAAAATCATGAACTTAAGCTTGTCTTCTCCTTTTTCTTCTTTGAAAATTGGTTACTTAGCCAAGTATTTGTAGTTTTTTTTTATCACATAACAAGAACCAAGTTAAAAAAGAAATAAAAATGATAGCAAAGTTCAATATTTTCAAATTAGCATAAACATTAATGTTGAATATATTCAACGGATATTACTAATGGAAAGTTTTGTTAATAAATGAAATATCAAAATTTGTAGCTACTTTCCTTCGGTAATTGCATATTATCGAATAATTTTCGTTCGTCGGTAAATTTTGGTTGGTAAATTTAATATTTCTAGTGGTGATTCAAATATTGCTAATTTCAAAATTTTAAACTAATTTCAACAAGTAAACAAAAATTCTCTAAATCTTTCCTTTGATTTAATTATTTAATTATGTTTAGAACATAAAATCATAAACTTAGTCCTCACATCTTTTTTTAATCTGAAAATCGGTTATTTATGTCAAGTATTTGTAGTTTTTTTTTTCTTTTATCGCATAACAAGAACCAAGTTAAAAAAAGAAAGAGAAAATGATACCAAAGTTCAATATCTTCAAATTAGGAGGAACATTAATGTTAAATATTTTCAACGAATATTACTAATGGAAAGTTCGGTTGATAAATGAAATATCAAAATTCATAGATAATTTCCCTCGGTAATTGCATATTATTGGATAATTTTCATTCTTCGGTAAATTTTGGTTGGTAAATTTAATATTTCTAGTAGTGATTTAAAAATTGCTAATTTTAAAATTTTAAAGTAATATTAATAAGTAAATAAAAATTCACTAAATCCCGCCTTTCATTTAATTATTTAATTATGTTTCGAACATAAAATCATAAACTTAATCCTCACTTCTTTTTTCTCTGTTATTTATGCCAAGTATTTATAGTTTTTTTTATCACATAACAAGAACCAAGTTAAAAAAGAAAGAGAAAATGATAGCAAAGTTCAATATGTTCAAATTAGGAGGAACATTAATGCTTAAATGTGGAATCAAGAGGAACCAGTCTTAATGAAAAGTCAAGCCAAGTCAGTCTAGACTAAAAATTAAGCTGAGTTGTCTTCGATGAAATGTTAAGACGAGTATGGTCGAACTAAAGGTCCAAGTGAGTTAGCTCGAGTCCATGGTCAAAGTGAGTTGCCTAGATCGAAAGTCGAGCCAAAGAACCAAGCCAAGTTAGCCTGATATAAAGGTTGAGATGAGTTGGTCATGATCGAATGTTCAGATGAGTTTTCTCGAATTGAAGGTCAAGTTAAGTTGATCGAATCAAAGAACGAGTCAAGTCTACTTGTACCAAAAGTTGAGACAAGTTAGCTCTGATCATAGGTCGAAACGAGATTGTCGTATTAGAGATTGAGATGAGTTGACCCCAACTAAAGGTCGAGACAAAGTTTCTCCAACTTCAAACCACCACCAAAATTTGTTGGGACCTCCACATAACAAAATTATAGAAGGAGATCCAACATTCAAATAAAATGGTAAGGGTAGAATGATTATATTAAAAGTTATGGAAATGCAAATAGTAAATGAGGGGTACAAGAAACAAAAACCTATCCATACACTATAAGAAAATGTCTCATTACTAACCAACTTTAGTGACTAAAATTTATTAGTTACTATAGTGACCAATATGATATCAATTTAAAAAAAAAATCATTGATTACTAAAATAGTCACTATTATAAATAAAAATTTATAATTGGTCACTAATTAATTAAAGACCAATTTTGTAACTAAGTCATTTTGGTAGCCAAAACCTAGGTAGCTAACTTTTAGTGACCAATTTTTTTTTGTAGCCAAAACCATAGTAGCTAATTTCAAAAACCAATTTAGTGACCAATAATAACTTTTTATTCATAATAGAAACTATTTTAGTAACTAATAATTTTTTACTTTGTAAATTGGTATCTAAATTAGTTATTATAGTGGTTAACAACTTTTGGTCACAAAAATTGGTTACTAATGAGAAATTTTCTTATAGTACCTCCTTATTGAAATTAAAAAAAAATACAAATTTTATTATTTATGCATATGTTACAAATACAATATAATTATAATAAAAATAAATTCATTCTACGTAAGAATATTTATTTAATACTAAGACATTTAGATGTTACAATAATATATAATTGATTTAAAAATGTATTAACCGATAAATATTCTATAAAATGTTTATATTAATTTTTAATATAGATATATGGTCTAATGGTTACGTTACCTCTATATATATAAACTTCAAAAAATATATATAAACTTTGAAAATATATATAATCATAAGTAACATTCATATTTGATATTTATTTTTTAAAATTAATTTAAACATAATAAATCTTAGAAATAATTATTTTAAAATATGTATGATGATTCAAATCATTTTATTTTTCTTCGGTATCTTATTTGATTACATAAACTTTAAAAGTCGATTTTTTAAATGTTATTTTTTTTTTATAATTCAAAAACATTTAAAAGTAATAAAAAAATATTCAAATGATTTTTTTTATATTATTTAATTAAATAAAATTTAAAAAGTCAATTTTTTAAATGCAATTTTGTTTTATACTATTTAAAAAAATTGATAAATAATAAAAAAAATATTCAAATCATTTTGTTTTATCTTTTTTAATTAAATAAGCTTTAAAAGTCGATTCCTTAAATGCTATTTTGTTTCCTATTATTTGAAAAATATTAAAAATAATAAAAAAATTAAAATTTATAACTATATATGTCATCTTATATTTAGTATTTAATTATTTAAAAATTATTACCATATTATAAATTTTTTATATTCAATTATTAAAATTAATTTAAAAATAATAAGTCTTAGAAATAATTTGAAAATATGTATGATGATTCAAATCATTTTATTTTTTTGGTATCTTATTTCATTAAATAAACTATAAAAGTCGATTCTTTAAATGCTATTTTGTTTTTTACTATTTAAAAGAATTAATAAATAATAAAAAAATATTCAAATATTTTTTTTGGTGTTTTATTTAATTAAATAAACTTTAAAATTGAATTCTTTAAATGCTATTTTGTTTTCTACTATTGTGTGTAGTAGGAACACTACTAATAATACTAATAATAACTAAAAAAAATAATTAAAATATGATCAAAAGTAAATATATTTACAAAATAAAATTAAAAAGTAGGTATATGGTGAGATATGAAATCCCATAAAAAATAAAAATAATATTAATTTAATGTTAAAATTTGTAAATAGAAATTCATGTAGGCATAATGTGAAACATGATCTCATAAAATTAAAAGCATTACGAATACTAATCCTGCTAATACTAGTGTTAATTGTAAATCAAATAGTACTATTAACAATAATACTAATACTAACAATTATATCAATAATAATAATAATAATAATAATAATAATAATAAATAATAATAATAATAATAATTCTAGATACTTATTTTCCAATATTAATAATAATGAAATATAAAATAATATTAAAACTTTAAAACACTTATTTTATTGAATAAGGCACAAAGGTAAAATTTATTACACATTTCGTTTTTCTATTTTTTCTTGAGATATCCACTTTTTCTTCATATTGTTCCAGTTAAGCTCAAAAGCTTGACTAATCTCTCTTGCAATTTTATAAACTTCACTTTTGAAAGGATATCCCAATGGATAAGAGAACACCTTCCTCATGTCATCCCCAAAGTCATCAACTTTTGAATACTCTGATCTTTTCAACTTTAACTCAATATTCCGCAAACTCATTACCTTTTTGTTTTGGTCATTCTTCTTAAAAATCCATGCATATTTTCCCACCATCAAACGCTTCATCATCGTCCAACACTGCATCCTTTTGCAATTATCCATTCTCATTGCAACTTCTACCTTTTGTTTCTTCTCTCTTTTCTTCCACTCTTTCTGCATTATTTCCTTATCTTTTGTCTTATCACACTCCTCGTACCCAACTTTTTGATTACTCTCACAAGATTTTGATGCATTTTTCACATCAACCCATATTGCTTTTGCATAATATCTCTTTTTATTCTTCAATTCACACACTCCTTCATTATTCTCAAGACATGAAGAATAAATTTTTATGATGAATTTTTTTCGAGATTGTTGTGTTTCTTCCATGGAGACAATGAGTGTAAAGAATGAATAAAGAAAGTATGAAGAGAACTCAAAATAACAAAAGACTATTAATGGAACAAACATGACTATACTTTGCGTTATTATAGAGAGTATTATAGATATGATAAAATTAATTATCTTATATATTTAAATCTACTTTAATTAATGATGATAGTAAATTAAATTTGGTAAATCATTCATCATATCTAATCTAATTTATCAAGATATTTTAACAATTAGTCAAATTATATTCAAGCAATTATCTTAGCTAATCATATTCAAGTATATAAAACTTAATTAAAGCATTAAATTAATATCTAATCTAATTTAACGATATATTGTAGCAATTAGTTAAATTATATTCAAGCAATTATCTTATCTAATCATATTCAAACATTTAAAACTTAATTAAAGCATTCAATTAATGATTAAGTGTAACGAAATCTGGTTTAATTGGATATACTAACAATTAACTATATCTTAATTGGGTAATTACCTTACTTATTAAATAATGTAATTGTAGTAACATGATATATTATCTAATGAAATCTAATTTAAAAATTGGATATTAAGTAATTATCTTTCTTATAAAAAAAATTTTATTTTTAATAATTAAGTCATATTAAAAATATTATTTCATCCGGCGAAATCTAATTCAACAATATACAGTGATAATTACATTTTATAATAGGTAACTTATGAATTTAATTAAATTATAATTGATTTATTCACATGTTCCGGAAATAAATTGTGTATTATTTTGTAACTTTTTTATTCACATGTTCTTGGAAAATATTTTTATTTGTTTTGAATAATATTATAACTTTTTTAATTTTTCTTAAAATTATTTTAATTTTTTAAATATATATATATATATATATATATATATATATATATATATATATATATATATATATATATATTTTAATGACATGGAGGAATTTATTCTCTAATTAACTGTTTTCATTATTTTCTTTTGACCAAAATTTGTTCTCATTTATTCTGTGTGATGAATTTTTTTCACGCATTACAGTTATTTAGCTACTTTATATTTCAAAGTTAATAAAGAAAAATATACCAATTTATAAATTTTATTTCATGAAGGTGATTCAAT
>Ga0209589_1009155_pt1 | contig 15088 bp, 6 predicted proteins | sample CowpeawhiteBW_FD_187525 | JGI IMG/M metagenome (GOLD analysis project Ga0209589, IMG submission 187525) | Root nodule microbial communities of legume samples collected from California USA - Cow pea white BW (SPAdes) (version 2) | ecosystem: Host-associated > Plants > Roots > Nodule | place: USA... | reverse complement strand
TTTTTTTCATATTTTCTCCATACATTTCACTTTAATTTTTATAAATATACTTTTATTTTGTTCATTAACTTAATAACATTACAATATCATCAATTATAAATATAATTCGAAAAATGTGTACACGCAAGCGCCTGTGTTTACACTAGTATAATATAATGTATATTTAAATAATGTGTGCACAGCGCCCCTATGTTTACGTATAATATATAACAAAAATTGAAATATCATTTAAAGATTCGATTATGGTATATTATTATTATTATTATTATTATTATTATTATTATTTAACAGAAAATTAGAAAGGCCATTTATAGTAAACCTGATTTGGTCAAAGAAGCATTTAAAGGAATGCTCCACAAAAGTGACTTAGGTTAAGGTGAGGGTCCCACGTAAGGAATGGAAGATTCTAGACACAGTCTCTGAAACCTATAAATTCTTCACTTCCCACCACCCTGTCTCTCAATTCACAATCAACCATTTCACGTTGTTGCGATCTCTCCATTTCACACCAAACCCTATTTATTTCCTTCACATTTTTAAGCCTTTTCACTTCACATTGACTAATGGCCGGAAAGGGGGAAGGACCTGCCATCGGAATCGACCTCGGCACCACCTACTCTTGCGTCGGCGTGTGGCAGCACGACCGAGTTGAGATCATTGCCAACGACCAGGGCAACCGTACAACGCCCTCTTACGTTGCCTTCACCGACACTGAGAGGTTGATCGGCGATGCTGCTAAGAACCAGGTCGCTATGAACCCCATCAACACCGTCTTCGGTAATTCTTCCTCTACTCTTCAATAATTTAACCTAAGTCTGCTTCTTTTGACAAGCTTTTTTATATTTTGTTCTCAGCTCTTATCTTATTCACTTGTACCGAGTTCATGTTTCGTTCTATTCGATCATGGGGAATGTCTCTTTCTTTTTAAATTGGCAGAAAAAGTTATTTTTTCTTTATGGGCTAGATTAAGTATTTATCTTGTCTCGTATATAAGACTAGATTAAAAAAAAATCAGATATGAATAATTTAGTATCCATGTATTAGAAATTCTTGTAAATATACATTATTTGCTTTTAACAGATTCTTATTCTTGTCGTGTTTCATTAGTTTAAGAATTTAAAACTAAATACATAGAAATTTCATAAAGTGTTTTTTTTTTTTAAAAATGTAATTTTCTAAAAAAAGTGTGTCAAAATTACTTCCAATCCATGCCAATAAAGAATGGGTACTTTTTTAAATGCTTATTGTATGTGTCTTTAATGGGAAAGTTTTGGTTCTGATGTGATGTGATGTGATTTGTGAGTTTTGTCACTGGTTGTGGTTTTTGATAAGTGGAGATTGTCATTTTGCAGATGCGAAGAGGTTGATTGGTAGGAGAATTAGCGACCCTTCTGTGCAGAGTGATATGAAGTTGTGGCCATTCAAGGTTATTGCTGGTGCTGGTGATAAACCCATGATTGGTGTAAATTATAAGGGCGAGGAGAAGCAATTTGCTGCTGAGGAAATCTCCTCTATGGTCCTAACTAAGATGAGGGAGATTGCAGAGGCTTACCTTGGGGCAAATGTGAAGAACGCTGTTGTCACTGTGCCTGCTTACTTCAATGACTCTCAACGTCAAGCCACCAAAGATGCCGGAGTCATTGCTGGCCTCAATGTTATGAGAATAATAAATGAGCCAACTGCTGCAGCTATTGCATACGGGCTTGACAAGAAAGCTACTAGTGTTGGCGAAAAGAATGTCCTGATCTTTGATCTGGGAGGTGGTACTTTTGACGTTTCTCTCCTCACCATTGAGGAGGGTATCTTTGAAGTGAAGGCCACAGCGGGAGACACTCATCTTGGAGGAGAGGATTTTGATAATAGGATGGTGAACCACTTTGTGCAGGAGTTCAAGAGGAAGAACAAGAAGGATATTAGTGGAAACCCAAGAGCCCTTAGAAGGTTAAGAACCTCTTGCGAGAGGGCAAAGAGGACTCTATCCTCCACTGCTCAGACCACCATTGAGATTGATTCTCTGTTTGAGGGCATTGACTTCTATTCCACTATCACTCGTGCCAGATTTGAGGAGCTCAACATGGACCTCTTCAGGAAGTGCATGGAGCCTGTGGAGAAGTGTCTAAGGGATGCAAAGATGGACAAGAGCACCGTTCATGATGTTGTCCTCGTTGGTGGCTCCACCAGAATTCCTAAAGTTCAGCAGCTTTTGCAGGACTTCTTCAATGGAAAAGATCTGTGCAAGAGCATCAACCCAGATGAAGCAGTTGCTTATGGAGCTGCTGTTCAGGCAGCTATATTGAGTGGTGAAGGAAATGAGAAGGTTCAAGATTTGTTGCTTTTGGATGTCACCCCATTGTCTTTGGGTTTGGAAACTGCTGGAGGTGTCATGACTGTATTGATTCCAAGGAATACTACCATTCCTACTAAGAAGGAACAGGTGTTCTCTACATATTCCGACAACCAACCTGGTGTCTTAATTCAAGTTTATGAGGGTGAGAGAACTAGAACCAGAGATAACAACTTGTTAGGAAAGTTTGAACTGTCAGGCATTCCTCCAGCTCCACGTGGTGTTCCTCAGATCACTGTTTGCTTCGACATTGATGCTAATGGTATATTGAATGTCTCTGCCGAGGATAAAACAACTGGGCAGAAGAACAAGATTACCATTACCAATGACAAAGGAAGGTTGTCAAAGGAGGAAATCGAGAAGATGGTTCAAGAAGCTGAGAAATACAAGTCGGAAGATGAGGAGCACAAGAAGAAGGTTGAGGCGAAGAATGCTTTGGAGAACTATGCCTACAACATGAGAAACACAATAAAGGATGATAAGATCAGTTCAAAGTTATCATCTGAGGACAAGACAAAGATTGATAATGCAATTGAGCAGGCCATTCAATGGCTTGATAGCAATCAGCTTGCAGAGGCTGATGAATTTGAAGACAAAATGAAGGAGCTGGAAGGTATTTGCAATCCAATTATAGCCAAAATGTATCAAGGTGGAGCTGGTGCAGGTGGTGACATGGATGATGGTGCTCCACCTGCTGGTGGCAGTGGTGCTGGCCCCAAGATTGAGGAGGTTGATTAAGTGGACTATTTAGTTTTAGTAGGAAATAACGTTTCTTAAGTTTGTTTGGGTTTAGGTTGCTTTAGAATTTTCATTTCATTGATTCTATTGCTGTTTTCGGTTAACCATTTGTTTGGTAATTGAAAACTAGCTCGCATTAAATTAGTACTTTGGTTAATATAATTTTATCATCCAATTTTGCTACATGCTAGTATCTATCGAGCCGGTAGTATAGTTAGTGTTTGTGTTTTTGTTTTTATTTAGTATCTTGTGTAAGATTTACAGCTAATAAATGGATTAAATGTTAAATAATAATATTTTTAATCAAAGTTGATTGATATTATTATTTTCCTATTAATACTCGCCTAAATAAATATAGTTATGGTTGTTCAAAAATTTTCTCCATCAATGTTAAAATCTGATCAATTTATAACAAAAAAAAATGACATGAATGCTATTAATTAAAAAATATTTACAAAAGCGGATTAAAAAAGTAATCATATATTAAAAATATAATTAGAACAATGACAGTAGCAAAAATCTATTAATGTCTAAAAATAAGTCTATAATAAAATAAGTCTATCAATGTTGATTGGGAAAATCTTTATTAATGTCAATGAAGAAGTAATTCTCGTTGGCCAAAAACAATTTTCACCAATGTTTGTTAAAAAATAAATTTAACTAACTTCGTAAGAATAATGTCAATTGAAGTTAGCCTAGAAAAACTGTCTTTAAATAAACCAAAGAAATCACTTCTATTGTCGAAAAGAATTTCTTAATATCAATCGGGAAATAACATTAGTCTACTTGGTAATAATAAAATAACCCACAACATCAACTAAGAAATAATCGCAATTGACTTTGGTTTAAAACAATTTTTTATTCACGTTAATAAAACAAGTTAAATCAAATTTATGAAACTCCTATCTCGATTGATTATATGATTTTTCAGCCTTGGATAAATTCCAAACTAAAATTAAGCCAGATTGAGAAAAGAAACATAAATTTGAGAATACAATATTTTTTTTTTTTTGTTTTAAGTGGAATTATGAATATCTAATTTTAAGTAATAAAACTATTCTCATCAAATTTTAGAATTTTAACTTCTTTAAAATCTTATTGCCCAAGTAACATTTTTTTAAAATATATTAAATTCTCTACTAGAAAAAGCAATCTTAAAATTTCTCAGATAAATCGTCTCATCATTACTTCAATAAAGTGCTTTTTAGTTTACTTCTGAACTAGAACTCATTCTGCCGTTGGTGGTGATATTATGCAGTGGTTACTTCGATCAAGAATGTTCTTTCAGATGGTTAATTCATCAAAGAATTTTCTTTCAAAACTGATGGAGGGAATTTTTGCCTTCAAACTTGATATCAATACATGTAGAGACTTGTGGCCTGAAATTATCAGTTGCAAAAGAAACAATGCTAAATTGCCACTGAATCTTGTTGTGTATGTTCTTTTAGTTTGTTTGATTAAGACTTTTGTTGGTCACTAAAGATTCATCAAGATAATATCAGTAACTTTAGAATTTCTCAAAGCAGGAGCTGCATCTCGCAGTTTTTAAAATCCATCAAGATGTAGGACTCGAACATAAATAAACTTAAAAGTTTTTAATATAGTATTAAAAAAGCGAAATCCTGTATGAGCCTAAAGGTAAATTTAATAGTTGAGACTGCACTATACCTTAAGTGAATGCCTTGTACACTACCAGTTCATGAAGAACAATACAGAGTACGAGGTTAAAAGAACTAATGATCCATGTCAAGATGTGCTGTCTCTGGCTAAGTGACTGCCATATCTAGAGCTGACAAAAGAATTATACAAGAAAGCAGATCTAACCAAGGATTTTCATTCTAGTTTAGCCCACTAGAGGCTGAAACCTTATTGATGACCTCCTCTTCCATTTCCACTAGTTGACTAAAGAACATTTCAACATCTTTTGCCTCGTCCTTGAACATGAACCTGAATTCTTTCCACTGGTGATCACCAATGCCGTCCTTCAAAGCTGGACTTGTAACTTTTGCCAGGACATCAAAACCCTTGCGATCAATGGACGTTACATATACATCCTTGATACAATATCAGTGACGTATATTAGTCCTTAAAATCATATAACAGGAACAGAAAAGTAATGGAATGGATATGTTAAGATTGGGCACTATATGTGTAATTGCCATCAGCTTTATCATCAGATGAGTGACATGAGTTGATTTTGGTGTTCACAGTTTCAATTTAATGTTATTGCGATATATTATTCGTTCAACAGAGAACATAATTGGAGCTCTTTAGATACGCACGGTACAAAACTAGCAAACTAAGAGAAACTATAACATTTCTACCATAGTAGTAAAAAAAAGATAAACATGCATCACAAAGTTCTTTTTTTTTCCTCGATACAACGATGTCCAATCTAAAAGTTTAAAATTTTGTATAAATAATTGGGTAACCTACTTATTCACTGATTCTAAAATGCTTTGTGGCAGTTCTTCATTATCTAACGAATGTATCTTGCAACCACACTTGCATTTAAGAAGATAGCATTTGAAAAACTACAGAATTGAGATATTATACTTGAGATAAATAAATAGGTTCTCATTATTGACAAGGTTATTCTCGGATAGAATGAGGAGAGGGAAGAGTAAAAAAAAAAGAAGAGAGTCATATCTAGAGTCCTAGGCACGGTAACTTTTCAAGACTATTCTAACAATTATAAAGAGTAATCAAGATCGTTATGTTACCTTTGCATTAACATCCTTGTAAACAAAACAAAAAAGCATGAGTGCTGTTCGTCTCGCCTTACTTTGATTAATTCCATCAATAATCCTCGCAGAAAATTGTGCTAAATGAGAAGCATACAAGAGATGTTTAACTTTTGTTACACAAATAAGAGATACACTACTTTAATGCATTTCAAACCAGGTATTTACCTAAGGGATCGGCTTTGGATGTTTCCAAATCTTGAACATCCACATCAAAAGTGCCTCCATGGACATCAATAAATGTGCAGGATCTGACCATTAAACTCTTTCATTAGATGAAATAAGAGAATTGGGAAGTTAGGCTTTGGAGGGGAGGACAAATTTTATTTCTAATAGATATTTTATAATTTGATAATTTTTTTAAATAAAATAAATAATATGATAGTCTACATAAACTTACTGTGTTAATTCTTTTGTTTATTTTTATAAACATGAACAAGTCTCTTAATTTAAGAATATATATATATTCCCCTCTTCCCTCCCCCTGTGTTACCGAACTTCAAAAAATAAGATTTTCCAGTTTCTCAAATATATTAATTAGGAAGGCACTTTCGAATTAAATGATTCAGTAAAAGCCCTGCCAGGAGATGCACACGCCACAAGACCATGGCCAATCATGAATGCGATGCAACATGTTAGACCCTTTACCAGTTGTTTTTTTTTTTTGGTTATTCAAATATCATTCACGGTCATCATTACATGAGTAAATTATATAATACAACAAATGAATTTTATAACCCGTGAGATGCATGGGACACTGCGCAGTGGTAATCAACTATTGCCAATTCACCAAAACTCTATCAACTTAAAATTTGTAAATCCAAGAGTTTAACAGAAGGAAACTAAACCGAGACGGTACTAATGCTCCCTCCCACCTTGAGAGTGTATGTGTGTGTGTGTAATTTTAGTTTTGTTTTATAAGAATTTGATATTTCACATGGTAAACTAGTATAACGACAACCATCCAGGAATCAGGATAGGTGCAGAGTCAACCTAGCTGCTAGAACAAGATAGGAGCTTTTGCATTCATCCAATGAAATAACAATTCAAGATAAGAATATGTGGGAGGTCAACTGAAGATTTAAGATAAAGAGTTAAACATACAAGTTCATACCTTGTTTTAAACCTATATACAGTGTATCTTTCATTGTCTCCCAATAGACCCTGAAGATTATCACTTCTAGATGTTCTGCTAACACTAGAACTTAGTACTCCGGAAACAGTATAACTGAACTCTTTGATTGCTTTTTGCTCAGATACTATGACTTCCTGAAGTTTTTCTTCAAGAGACTTCGCCTACACAAAGATCAATAACTTTTGTAAAAGTCAAGAACAACTCTACAATATACAGAATTCCGTTTTCCCTTGGTAATATATGTATAGGCCACCTTTCATAATATTTACCATACCCGGTTGTAAGGTATGGTACCATCTTTTCTTGTACCATCGATACACATAATTATATGTTTATGTGCAGAGAATATTACCATAATATTAAGGGTATTGTACACGAAAAGACCACATATAAAAATGTATCATCTTAATAGTTATAGACAAGGCTGAAACTTCAATGTGACAAGCTAGTGTTTTATTATGTAACTGAGCCATAATGTTATCTTGTCCAATGAAGCATACACTTACATTGACCCCCCCTGGGGGTCAATTTTGCCCAATAAAGTCCCCCTATATCTGCTAAGATGATCCTCAACAAAATGCTTGAATGTGTGCAACTATATCAGTTCAAGTGATTGACATATAATAGTATTTAAAAATAAGGTCTATGTATCATGAGGGAGCATATATATATAGTTGTGATGATAAATCCATTAATTTTTTTTATTTTACTTTTCAATAAGTGATTAAACTTCTCAAGAGTGGCACAACAATAAAGCTTTACTGCAGCAGCAGCAGCAGTTAACTGGACATGTTAAAGACCCTGAAAAAGCTACTATGCAAAGAGATTAGAGATTTTCAGTTAAAAAAGACTGGCATTGTTTTTCTGAACTGTAAGTGAATCTGAAAAGATAAGCAAGTATATACAATGCTGGTGTGGCATTACCTTTTCTTCTTTAAGAGGAAGAACATCCCCAGATAAAGCAATCCGAGGTGGTAACTGTAGCACGCGAATAAATAAACCAATTAGCTTATACCTTTATTTCGTCTAATTATATGAGAAACAGAAAGCAGACTCTATTAGGACAAAAACCCTTCATTATTGATTTTTACAATCAAGCTAGGGTATAATAAATTTCTCATATATAGAATAATATTGTGGTTCCAAAGGAAAACATGTATATTCCATGCACAACCTTTTTCAATGATTTCAATAAGGCACCCAGTGGACCTGGAAAGGGGCTGGCCACAGCAAATGAACCTCGCTCATCAATGATTGTGTTCTGTATGCAACAAAAATCAAACCAGTCACTCCTGCAACTACACAATGTATTCAGATGATTTATTAACACATAACATTAATATGGTAGCCTCCTGCATCTCTTGTTCCAAAAAGCACTACTACGTATCAGGGCAAAAATGCAATAGAAAAAAAAAACATACCACATTATGCATATCGTTTTCTGGCACCCAAAGGTATGGCTGTCCCCTCCTAACTATGTAATTAACCTTAGATGTATGGGTACTCCCTTTGCTGTTGAAATCATACAAAAATAGCAAAGACCTAATCAGCAAAGTACTAATGTTGCATACACTGTTTTTAAGTTACTACAGGGAGCAGAAGTCTCGGGCTTCCAAATATTTGAAAGATAAGAAGTGGACATTTTTAGGGATAACTATAACTAACATGGATATATATAATACACATCACACCAAGAGTAAAAACAATGACATGCTAATAAGGCAAATGATGTGATATCCTTTCCCTCTCTCTGCCAAACTAAATTAATATTTCGCTGTGGTTTTTGTGTTAATATTCAATTTCCGTGTGGTTGGTTGGTTTTTTGGAAGTGTTTGTAGGAAAAAGCATGTGGAAAGCAACTGAACCATTTGATATTACCCATGAAGATTGGAAGGACACTTTAAGAGTTTTCTTTGTGAGAGAGTTGGAGGATGCTATTGAAAGTCACATGGCATTGCTTTCTAAAATTAGTGGCATAAAAAAATTCAAGACAGATCCACAAATAAAATTATTCAAACAGATCAGAAGATGCTCATGACAATGGTCTCCTTTGTATTTTCCTTTTTCTTTATCCCTACTCAATTGGAGAGTAGGATGAGGTAGTTCCATGTTTTTCTTCTAGTTTCTGATTCAGTCTAGCTGATTTCAAACCATTCACAATCCTTTTGTAAATTTTCCAAGGCTACTTTAATTTCAAATAAACTATACTAAGAGAGTAGTGTTGACATATATAATCTCTGTTTTTTTTTATGTTCAAATAACAAAACTCCAATGCTTAAATATTCTGGTCAGAGACCAAACCAACCTCTGGAAGAAACACAATATAAACTTATATATTCATGTAATTAACTTTACTTACCATTGCCAATGTAACCCTTTAGAATTGAATTATGTTATGTTATTTAATCAACAACTGCGATTAGTTTATTAACTTTTACAGTAGTAATGAATGATTATGTAATGTTATATAATCAACAACAGATTACACATAACAAGGCTGCTAGCCTAGCTATAAGAAGATTCACAAAAAAATTCACATCTTACCCTCTAACAGCACAAATATAGTCCCATTTGCTCATTCTTCTCATTTCATCCATGTCCTTGGAATAACACCTCACCTACAAATAATAGTATATGCTTTACGAGAAGGAATTCAACTAATTAATAACAATTGAATCAAAATCTGCAGCAAGATTATATTTATGAAATTCATAAATGCATCTATAATGAATGAAACATACATGAAAATTGGTTAATGCTTTTAAGCCCCCAATTCTGATTGACACCAAATCATGAGCTTTGGCGGCGTCAACTTCAGTTGAATAAGCACCTGGCAACAGAAGCAAGAAAAGATCAGAGAAAGATTCACACCAAAACCAGAATTTTATCATCTGCTATTTACATTAACATAACCAACACTTGATGCAGGAAAGCAAATTGTACTAACCAATGTAAACTGCAACAGTCGAAGAAGATGCAGACATACAAGTAAAAAAAATGAAACGAGGTTAGTGAGTAGTTTGTTCAGAAAAGCAAATAATCGGAGAATTGAAAAGATATATATGTTCTAAAGTCTATTTCAACCTGTTCTTCCTTTTTCCCCTGGATCGCTCTTATCCCACACAAATGCTTCAAAACCATCTTCGTTGCACCTAGATCAGAATTAATTTTTCCTTTCATTCAGGGTCACAAAAAATCAAATAAAAACTAATGCAGCAGGTTAATTATTTGAAAGAGATTCATATACACATACTTGACTACTCCTCGATACACAGAGCTCTTGCTACCAATTGTTTTGGCAACCAAATCAAGACACGTTTCGTGCTCCCTCTGCCTTCGCCGGGGGACTCCGGCGTAGTGTCAATAGCAGTAGATTTAGGTTTCAAATCTTGACGGGAATGGGTCTTCACTTTGATTGGAGATTTAGGTTTCAGGAAGAGACTAAATCTCACTTAAATTATGAAAAAATTACTTGAAAAAAACAATGAACCTGTGATGAGCAAAGAATCGCATATCATAAGCAAATTTGAGTTGTTGCGAACCATGAACATGTGACGGTGCTCAACAATATAAGTTTCCTCTATCCAAGGTTTTCTTGTGACTTAAGCCTTTGGTTTGATGTTCAACGTTGAGATTTTCTCTTTAGGGTGATTTTCTTTAGGCTTAACTATTCATCTTGATGCTTAAGATCTTCAAATTTGATCAATTTAGGTTTCCTTCTCACAAGGGTTTTCTGCCATGGCTCAGTGTCTTGTGCTACTCAATTGTGAAGATATGATTTGAAATTTTCTTAACCACCTCCTAATGCTCATCACAAGTCCCGAAGCTTAATTGCATTGTTCTTTTATTCTTTCAAATTATGCTTAGAATTTTGTTAAAATCACACTTAAATAATTTTTAATACCAAATTTTGTATTTTTAAACTAAAAGAAGTTTGATTTACTCGAAATATATTAATTCAAGTAAATTTGACATTTATCAATATATAAAACCTTAGCCTCGGGTCATATAAGACGATGATGCTTTGAGTTTAAGTATTATCAATAAGCAAACCAATTGAAATATCTTAGAGGATATACAATCTTCAACTTCAAGTTATGTGAGATGATAATGTGTAGAGTTTGAATATTGTGAAGGAGTAAACTATCTCATTATCTTAAGAGGGTACAATAATGATGATGATGATAGCGATGTGTCAATAATGATAGGAATTATAACATCAGTGGTGGAAGTCATGGTGATGGTGATGTCAAGTAATGTGGTAATGAACATGATGACAACATACGTAATTTCATTAGTTATGATAATGATAATATAATGACAGTTGTTTTTGTGGAATATGTTTATGACAATGTTTCTATTTATAAATGTATCAATAATTGATTTTTATTGAAAAAGCCTTTTACTATATTATAAAATGTATTTGTGTAGCCAATAAGCCAAATATAGAGTTATACTTTAGTAATATGTGATGTAATTAATGGAATATAAATTCCAATGCAAAATGTTATATTTAATTAGAGAAAAGTAATTATACTTCCGACCATAATGTCAATTTCATTTTAATTTTTTAGTGAGCTTATTAATGACGTGTTGAGAAATGATAGAATATATGAGAAAAATATGAACATGAGAGCATAGAATATGTGGTGGAAGCTTCATCACAGAAAAAGGCCTCTGAACTTGAATTTTTGCATCAACTTTATCATATGTACACAATCTTACACAGAATGGTCTTTCAATTACTATGGTAGATGCAATCTGAAACCATAAATTACCACTTGAAAACTGTACTGCTTTCCTTGTGCGGGTAAAAACTCTGTTCTACACATTAAAAAACTACCAAGGCTGCATCTGAGGTTCATCCAAACCATGTTGAATAGGAAAAGGTTCTGCAGTCCAGAATTGTCCATAGTTGCTTTGAGAAAAAATGTTGTCTCCTTGATCATCATCCTCAGCCTCGAAATCCAACTCCTCAAATATATTCTCAAAACCATCATCATACCCATTCTCAAAATTGTCGATCCCAATATTATCATCGTAGTCATCATCATCAGTGTCAGAATTATTTTGATCAGCTCCATTCAAGCTCCCAGTATCTTTGCTAAACCTATTCTTCCTTCTCTCTCGTCTCATTCTCTTGGACTCCCTAGCCAAGTCCATCCATTTATCCTGTATGGATAAAATCTCTTCCTTCTCCAATAAGTCACCCTTCTCACCAAACCCCTCCACCAAGAAAACTGAGTGTCGTTGCCCTTTCAAACTCACATAAAACAACTCCGGGTGCCTTATTATCATCCCTCTCAACTTGTTTGGGAAGCCAAACTCCTTTCTGAAATGAGTCAAGTGGTCTATCAGAGTCCTCTTTTCAACTGTGATTGCAAGAATCTCCCTTACCACTGCACAAGATCTCTTTTCTGCCTCCAACGATTCCTTGGAAAAAGCCTCAGCAGGGTTCCTATAGGGGCACACTTCAGGCATTTCTTCAAATCTCAGCAAGAAATCCTGGTGACGCCTCTTTAAATTAAGCCCCTTTCGAAGCCTCAATTGCTTGAACTTCAAAGGACGATCAACTATGAAACCAGGATCATGAGAAGCACGAGGAGGTAAACACTTTGCCAAGTTCACATCCCAAGATACAAGCTCAAGTGCACGGCCATAGGGGGTCTCAACAGTCCTGAATTTCTCTGGATGATCATTGCACAACCTGGACCTGAAATTAGGAGGGAGACCAAGATGTGGAGCAAAGTGAACCAATTTGGACAGAAGTAGCTGGCGGCGAGAAGATAGCATAAGAAGCTTTTGCAATTTCCCTGCCAACATGTTGGAAATGGAAGATTGAAAAGCCAATTCCTCAGCTGCAACAGCAGCTGCAGCTGGGGTTAATCGAACACAGAGTTTGGGATGCAACTTGGTTGCATAGAGTGGTTTTGAAGGCCATGACATATTGAAGACTTCAAAAATGGATGGATATCTATGAATCATAGAAAGTATTGAACGAGGCTTGGGAAGACCAAGATAAGAACGACATTTACACAGAATATGAACTGGAATGTAATGTTTCGATTTTGAGAGAAGTAAAGTTTTTAACTTTTGAACAAACCTAATCCTATACTTCGTGACAACATGCCTATCGAGTGCACGGTCACGGACAAGTTTTATTGAGGAACAAGAAATTGAAACAGAGACATTTTGGAGACGGTTACCCGTTTTCAGTTTCTCGTTGATCGAAAAGGATGAGGGTTTTGTTCTGCCATGAACGAAACTGGAACTTAGGGAAGCAACTGGTTTGGGATTGCTGAATGAAAGAGGGAGACAAAGTGCCATTTTTAACGGTTCAACCACTCAGATAGCATAACATACCATACCTGAAAATGACAATAAAGAACAAAAAAATTAGAAAAATGAAACCTTATTGAGACAGAACACCAAATTCTTTCAGCATAACAAGAACACGAAATTCTTATAATATTGAATCTGTAAAGAAAATTTAAAGACACAATTATGAGTTCAATTAGAATAAAGTTTGTGTCGATTACACGACAAAGAAGTGGTTCGCAAGGCTAAATATGTGTATTTTTACTTTTCCGGCGAGGCAGAAAGGGTTTAAGAGAAAGAGAGAGTTGGGTTTCTTCCGGTGAGGCAAAGAGAGAGAGAGGGCGAAGGAGTGTCCTGTTAAAATTGAAAAAAAAAAATTCTGATAAAATTATGGTAAACATTACAAATATTTTGCCATTTTTTATTAATAATGGAAAAGACATAATACTAATTAGGCGTAAACTTAAGTTTTTTAATTACATTATCATTAACTTATTTTAATATTTAATATTTTTATATTCTTTATTGGTTTCCTCTTGTTTATTTATCTCGTCTTAATATTTGTATAATTGTCTTTACATTCATGTATTAAAAGAAAATATAAGATTTTTAGCATCATCTCTCTTAATAGTGGTGTCGACAGTAATTTTTAGATTATTGTCCGTAATGTCATAAAAGCCATTTGAGTTATCTCAGAAGGTAAATAAGATGACATAATAAAATAATAATTGTTCTTCATATCGTTTGTTCTGATTCTAAGTTTGTCGAGTGATATAGTGAGGTTAATTATCATAGATTTGAAGTATTGTCTATTTTGGAACTTGTCTATCGCAGTTTTGTCCTTTTAAAGTTTTGTCCTTAAAAGGTACTTATGTTTTGATCCCAAATTCGCCAAGTGATATCGTAACAATTACCATGCATTCGAAACATTGTCCATTTTGGAGCGTGGAACTTCGTCACAATTTTATCATAAACTTGTGACTTCTTACATTAGCGACTTTTCTACTTGAAACCAGCCAAAAGCAAAAATGAAAAATATTCTGGGTATTATTAACTTATGCAAATACGGAGTGATACAAGTAGAAAGAGATACAAGGAACAAGAAAAGAAGGTAAGGTCCTAAATCTACTAGAAATCAATGAGATTTCCTATGATACAGCACACATTCCTTAGATCCTTCCTAAAATATAAATCTATATGACCATAATAACTGTTATAATCATAGAAACAAAGAACTAAACCTATATAACCAAGAATATCTAGATTATATGTTATTAGGAACGTCTTTATTTATTACCGTATCATATATGTTACTTACTATCAGATGATATCAAATCTCATTTATTTGTTGTATTGATTCTTTTTTTTTTCAATATAAATAAAGTACCCGTGGTTTCTCAGATACAAACAGTTTTAACAATAACAAACAAATAAAATCAAAACTTAATCTACAACAATCTTTCACAGTTTCAAGTCCCAACAAATGTTGCAAGAAACTATGACAGTCAAGTGGAGAGAAGTAAATACAGCATTTATCAGATCCAAAGAGGCATAGACTTGATTTGTTTCCAATTTCAATTTCGTGTTTCTTTTTTTAAATAAAACTAATTTGAAAACTACTTACAACTCTCCTTCATTTTATCATTTAGTTCTAGTCTATCCTTAAGTTTGAAACAAGACAACTTAATTTTAGAAACATGAGACCTTCCAAAATCAAACGAAACAGACCACAAATCCTGATCTAGTATGGATCCAAAACATAGCTCACGGTCTTTTCCATTACAACAAATACTTATTTTTATAAATTAT
>Ga0209589_1009154_pt1 | contig 15089 bp, 5 predicted proteins | sample CowpeawhiteBW_FD_187525 | JGI IMG/M metagenome (GOLD analysis project Ga0209589, IMG submission 187525) | Root nodule microbial communities of legume samples collected from California USA - Cow pea white BW (SPAdes) (version 2) | ecosystem: Host-associated > Plants > Roots > Nodule | place: USA... | reverse complement strand
TATATATATATATATATATTTTTTTTTTTTTTCTCTACCGATAAACAGCAAACATGCTTTTTATATTATTTTCTGCAAAAATCAATTTTGAGTTAACTTTTCATTAAGACAACCGTTGTAAATCACAACGTTGTTATATTTATTGGGATAAAAATAGAATAAAAAAAATTTAACGTTTCTTTGAAAAATAAACGTCATTTAATTAGACATATTTTATGTGTTAACTGATATTTATTACAGGATTATGGGAGGGAGCAATTTTATTTGATTTTAATTAAAAAACAAAATAACTTTTTAATCTAAACAAATGTTGTTCCATATTTTACTCAAATCACTGTTGTTTTAATTCAGCCAAATCAAAAGAAGTCAAAATGTTAAATAATAAAATATTATATTACTAAATTTATATATCTCACAAATCAAAACCAATTCAAAACAACATCAAATAAAAGTTAATTTAAACTGATATAATGTAACAATAAAAAAGTCCTTGTTTATTCTAATTAGGTGACCTACTAGCGTAACACAAGCGCTATCACGCCTGTGTGTATGCACTTTTTAAATATGTGTGATATTATATTAGTAGGTGATAATATTATAATGTTATTAAGTTAATATATAAATTAAAATTATATTTATTAAAAATAAAGTGAAATATATCAGAACAGATAAAAGAATAACCATTGATAAATAAAGAAGAAGAGAAGAAGCATAAACATCCGATTTTATAAAAAATTTGTAAAAGTAACTGTAAATTTTTAAAAATTTAATAAATTATTATATTTAAAAGATAAAATCGGTATTTTGAAAAGTGGACACGAAAAGGGGAATCCCCTTTATATATTGTTATAGATATACAAAAGAAAATGTCGATCAACAAATATTATAATATTATGAAGTAGATTAACTTAAGTGAACTTATAGAAACACCTAACAAAAAACAAAATAGTAAAATTGTAGCAAGATGAATTAAAATCAGTGTAATTTTCTATAACAATGGTTAATTCAATAAGATTACTGTAATAATTAATAATTAATTTGGTTGAGATCTGACTATTTTATGAGTGAAGTGACGGTAAACGTTATGAAAATGAAATCCAACTGTCTACCAAAACCTAAAACTCGGAATCACCAAACACAGAAGCAAACGTTGTTTTTTTTCGTTTATTATATATGTTTTTAGAACACACAAACACGTATTACTATATGTATAGAAGAAAAATTATTTAGACGATAACATCCAACTCATAAAATTTATCATTTATTTTGGCTAACGGAGAAAGATTTCTGTCATCTCATCAATAAATATTATTTAATATAATAGTTATTTTCTGAAAAATAAAAGTTTGACATTTTAATTCCATTTCGTATTTATTATAATATAAAGCAAGCATTTTCTGAAAGTTAAAGTTGGCCCACACACGAGTGGGGAACGTTAGCAAAGTAAATGCGTCACCTTAATGTTAATTGATAGTCAACTGTGTTAAATAAGATGTTTATTATAAAATTAAACCAACGTAAATGGTTTAATTATACTAATGCGCGCATCTCATTCTATCATATCGTTTTAAGTATTTTTTGCAAATTTTGTTTAATTAATAATATCTTATAATAGTTACATTTTCATTGTTTAGAATTAAAAATGATAATTTAATTATATGTAGCAGGTTGTAATAAAATTTTCTTATAAAACCTACCACATAAATAAAAGAATCCCACTAACAACACCCTGTTCTAAAAATTTTGTAATGGATGTGTTATACTTTCTCAATGTTTATTGATTCCCAAAAGGGGTGGTGCATTATTTAATATTGATTAAACAAGATGACGACTTTCGGCAAAAACAAATATATTAGAAATAATTTTAGCCATTTTTAATATACAAAAGAAAAACACTATTCAGTATACTATTTTGAATGTATTTTAATGTAAAATATTAAAAAATGGTCAATTTTACGATTCATTTAATAAATGTCTTTATTTTTATACATTTAGTTTTTTAAGTTTAAGTGAGATTTAAAATTAGTCATTTATCAAAATTTTTGATCAATTTAGTTATTCATTTTTATAAATACGTGGATTTAGTTATTTTAATCAAATTTTGTTTTTGTTAAATTTATTTGAAATTTCAATTGTGTTTTATAATAATATTTAAATTAGTATTTAAACTAAAATAGATCAAATTATATAAATAATTTAAATATTATCGTGAAATGTGTTTGAATTGTTAGATAAATAAGATGTGGATAAACAATTAAATCTATATATCGCTAAAAATGAAAGACTGGATTTATAAAAAAAATTAAGAAAAAAACTGTCATAGTGTAATTTTATTATTCAATGCAACTGCTACCAGTGGGATGTGAACACCTTTAAAGACAAAATTCTGTGGTATGGTTTGGAAGTCAAAGTTTGAGACTTGATGTCGTGATCATCATCATCTTCTTCTTCTTCATCATCAGTCCAAATTGTGATGCTGATTTGAGGCCTTCTTTCTTCCCGATCCAGCCCCTTCTATGAAATGGGTCTGCGTCATCTCACAAACTTGATGACGCCATTGCCAGAACTCTGTGCCTCACTATGTCATGTGAGGAAGTCCGAGCCTTGTTCATCAGATTGCAAGGTTTGCATCAGGATCTGCCTCACCAATCCCGAAAACCCTAATTATGATTCTCCTCCTGCGCCGCCGCCGCCACCGCCACCGCCACAACTTCCCCCTTTCAATCTATATAACGATGGCGCAGATGAATCAAGCAGCCACAGAATAGCCACCTATTTGTTCCTTGCTCTTGCTATTCTAACCGTTGCTTTCTTTGTCGTTTGTTGTCGCACCATCTATACCAGGTTCAGCTCGAGGAGGAGGGAATCATCGAGGCACCAGCCAGAGAACACCGGAGGCAATGATTTTGTTGATGAAGAGCATGGAGCTGTGGTGGATCACCCCATATGGTATATCCGCACCCTTGGCCTTCAGCAATCGATTATCAATGCCATCACAGTTTGTAGGTATAAGAAAGGAGAGGGCTTGATTGAAGGAACCGAGTGTGCGGTTTGCTTGAGTGAGTTTGAAGAGGATGAGAATCTCAGACTTTTGCCTAAATGCTATCATGCTTTTCATTTACCTTGTATTGATACCTGGCTTAGGTCTCATACCAATTGTCCCATATGCCGGGCTCCCATTGTTTCCGACCTTGCAACTGCTAGGTTGGACTCTAGTTTTCTTGATTCAAATTCCTCTGGACATACCCATGTGGAAATTTTGGAAAATAGTGCTCCTGGTTCTGAATTAGGGAATAGGGCAGAGGAAGAGAGCCAAATGGAGGCTGAAGATGGATTTAGGGTTTGTGAAACTGAAACCCCAGTTGAAGAGGTGCCAGACATTCTTCCTAGAAGATCTGTTTCTCTGGATTCCTTCTCTGTTGCAAATATCAATCGTGCTCTTGCAACAGTGGGATCTAATGCTAACTCAAAAAGAGTGCTTGGAAGCGTGGATGATGATGCTGTTTCTTCTTCTTCTTCAAAGGTGGGTTCTGGAAGCGATTTGGCAACAACTTCCAAAGGAAGCTCTTCTTTCAGGTTAACTAGGTATCTGCAGGGTGCTTCTAGTTCTTCAATGAAAAGGTCACAGTCCTACAATGGAAAGTACCTTCTGTCTTGGTACGGTCGCAATCAGAAGAAGCCAAATGCTCCTCTGAGAAGCTTTTAGTAACATTTGGACTGCTAGCTTTTGATAACTTCCCAACTAAAATGTACATGTAAGCTCTCTACAAGGTGAGATGAGAGCTTCAATTTTTAATTACTGCGTCAAGCAACTTATGTGATGCTCAAGTGTATGTAAATCTGTAAGTTGCAAATAAATACATTGCTGAATTTTGCTTAGACAGTTAGTTCTACGTATAGTGTCATCACATGAAACTGTGCTGATGGTAGTGTCATACAATGATACAGAGAAATAGAATAAAAGAGCTAACAAATCACTGAAATTCTGTGCTCCAAATCGTTACAGAAGGATAAATTGTTTATCTGCTGCTTTTTAAAATCTTCCTAACTTGCAATTGATGAAAAATGAATACAGGGTTTCATGGACTTGTGCGTAAAATTTTAAAGATAAATAAATTTTCCATATGAATTTGTAATGACTTGCTATAAAACTATTTTAGGTTTTGTTGAGTGAAACAGGATTTGGCAGAAGAAAAAAGAAAAAAGAAAAATGGTAGAGATTTTTTATATATTGTTTGGTTTAATTTGAAAGAAGAAAATAAAAAAACTAATAGAAACAAAATACCATCGGGTTGTCTTGGAGGGAGAAGAGATTCAAGATATCTCATCTCAAATGTATTAACAAAAGTACTAATCTTTACATTTTAAAATGTAAAATTAGAAAATATGAAAGATATAACTTTCAATCTTTTTCCACTCCTGTGAGAACAAAGAAGGATACTCCCTATCTCCATTAAAATCTCTCTCTTCTTTCCCTTTGCCCTTCAACTAATAATGAAACTAAATTGCAGAAGAAAAAACAACACCATTTTTGAAAAATATTAAACTGGAATTATTATATTAATTGACTTTTAAAATCAAAATTATTTATGAAGTAACCGAAGAACCGTTTTAATCTGCATTGCTAAAGAACCTAAAATGCTAATGTATACTGTCACCATGTTTCAGCTGGAAACAGGGCAAATTCGCTGCAGAATTCTCCATAAACATTTGTCTGAGATTATGTATATAGAAAAGCTACGCATATGAGCAGACAAACATGAGCCGGAGACATTGCTAACGGATTACGGATAAATTGTAGGTGATCTATTAAACGAAGATCATGCATACTACATGTTGCCATAAACACGGTTGATGGAAAAGTTAAGAGAAAAAGCATAAGAAAAACTACCAAAATGTTAACCAACAGTACACTAATTCAATGCGAAATTTTAAAAGATCAACAAAAATAGGCATTACATAGTAAACAAACACAAAAATATGGTTTCCTCTATTCTTCCTCGGCATCTTTGTTTTTCTTTTTCTTATGCTTCTTCTTTTCACTCTTATCAGCATTACCGTCATCCTCCTTTCCATTGCTAATTTCTGCAGCAGCAGCAGCAGCTTCTTTGTCTTTCTTTTTCTTCTTTTTCTTCTCAGACTTGTCTAACTCCGGCGAAGCGTCTTCAGCCTTATCCTTGTGCTTCTTCTTCTTCTCCGTTTTCTCCTCATCCGCAGAGGCTACTTCACTGCTATCCTTATCCTTCTTTTTCTTCTTCTTCTCTTTCTTGTCAACTTCAACCTCCACAGCCTCATCAGCTACCTTCTTCACCTCTTCTACATCCACTTTCGCCTTCTTGGCAGGGACCGAAACTGGGCTATCAGTGCTTTCATGTTTCTTCCTCTTCCGTCCTTCACCATCTGCATCCTTCTTGACCTTCTCATCCTCAGGTTCAGGCGCAGCAGCCATACCAGCAATCATACTATCCCCACCGGTGGGCAAAACAAGATTCCTAAGCCACTCCTGGGGAGTCTTCTCATTGGGCTTCCCATGCTTATCCAACTTCCCTTCAGAAATAAGCTTCTTCTTCATGGAAGCTCTAGGTCCCAAACCCCATTTCCTTGGATAAGTATCCCTATCCATGACAACCCTCTTGATCTTGGCCACAACCCCATGATCACAAGTGGCCATAACAGCAGTAGTCATCTCAGCAATCCCAAGAGCAATAGCCTCACCCTTGGTGGTCATAAGCACAACCTCCTCCCCAACATCAATATCATTCTCAAACCTAAGCAACCCAGGAATCATCAACTTAGCACCATAGCAAATGGCATTCACAGCAGAGTCCTTAACAACCAGCCTCTTATAGCTAGTCAAAAGAATCTCCAAGGGCATAACAGCCCTCCTCAAATAACTCTCATCCCTAAAATTATCATAAACCCACTGAGCATCCATGACATCATGCATGCTCACCATGTTATCCTTCTCCCCCATGATCCCAGAGCGAACCCTCCTAAGCTCTTGCATATGGCCACCCACGCCAAGAAGCAACCCCAAATGAACACACATAGTCCTAACATACGTCCCAGCCTCACAGGAAATCCAGAAAACAACTAAGTGCCTATCAGGGTCATACTCAAGGAGCTTACTTTCGTAGATGGTCCGGATGCGGAGCTGGCGTTTGACGGCGGAGATCAAGGGGGGACGCTGGAAGACGGCGCCGGTGAGGGTCTCGAGGGCGCGTCCAACCTTGGCGACGTCAGGGACGGCGGAGTGGAGGCGGGCGATACAGACGTATTCCTTGCCGGCACCCTGCTGGGACTTGACGAGGCGAGTGGCGCGGTCGATACAGACGATGAGGTTGCCGGTGACCTTGGGGTCGAGGGTACCGGAGTGGCCGGTCTTCTCGACGCGGAGGAGGCGCTTGATCCAGGCGACGACCTCATGGGAGGAAGGGTTGGCGGGCTTGTCGAGGTTGATGACGCCGTATTTGAGGTATTCGGGGAGGGGGCGTTTGAGGGGGGAGTAACCGGAGGGGATGGGGGTGTAGTGGCCGGTGCGGACGTTGAGGCGATCGTAGTTTTTGAGGAGGATGGGCCATTGAGAGGTGTCGATGGGGGGAGTGAAGCTCTGAGGCTTTATCATCAACCCCTCATCTTTACCTGCTTGCTCCTCTTCCTTCTTGCTGCTGCTGCGCTCCTTCTTCTTCTTGCTGTCTGACTGAGACATGGTGACGGTAGGGTTTTAGGACTGAGGCCAATGGAGGCCATCAAACTCAACCAGGGTTTTAATTAAAAGGACTCACCATCTCTGCTCCGCTGGGCCGGGCCACTCCACACACCAATCAAACGGGCATTGCTTCCTGCACCCCATCTTTTTTTTTGACACCTTGTACATATGTTGATAATACCATTTTACCCTTGATAGAAAATTAATAAAAACCTAAAATATACTTTATGCCCTAATTTGTTCTTCAATATTATGAATTGCGGGATATAAAATATATATTTTGAATTATATATAAACCTAAAGTTAAGTTTTACAGTATAAAATATATGTTTTGTAAATAAAATACATTTTCAAAGGGAGAATTATATTTCAAATTATATAATCTTGAATATATTTTAAAAAAATCATTCAAATTTCTATAAATGGTAATATGCAAGGAGAGGGATCAAGAGAAGTTAAGTAGTACTTGCCTTTTGTTTATTTTAAATGATGATTTTGAAGGAAAGTTTTGTTTCAAAAGGTAGAGACGTGAAAATGAAGAGATTTGAAAATACAATTTATGAATGAGTTGATGGATATCATTGATAAAAATAAATAAATAAAATTATAACATACTGCAAGTTTGTCTTTATGATCATGATTAATGTAAAATAAATTTGAAATAAATAAGTGTTCTATAACTTATTGGGAGGTAGGAGTATTTAAACTTCGCTTGATCTCAACTCCTAAGCGATGTGGGTGTGAGACTTATTGGGTTTACTAGAACAATAAGATATAAGATATTACAAGGTACTAGTATGTATTTTTTTTATGTTAGTAAGTATATATTGTGTTGAAAAGGTTTAGATGTTGAAGAAATAAATAAGAAATATTGGTTAGCTCATAATCAAGTAAAAAATGATTTATAGTTTTAGAAAGTCATTATATTTATAAAAATGTAAAGAGTAGACTTCGTAAAAATACAAAGGATAAAGTGTGCGCAAATATATAAAATATATTTTTAAAAAATAAAAAAGGATAAACTATGAAGAAATATGTAGATTAAACTCGTTAAAAATACAGACCAACGTATTGACAAATTAGTTTAATGTGTATTATTATGCTCGTCTAATTAGTGCATTGATTGACTCGTCTAATATGTATTGTTAGATTTGTCTGATCAATATATGGATACACTCGTCTAACATGTATTAGTAGACTCGTCTGATAAATGTATAAACGTATTTGTCTAATGTGTATGACAAGACTTATTTAATTAGAAAATGAATATAGTCATCTAATGTATATTGATAAGCTCGTCTAATACCTGTATGAACAAACTCATATAATGTATATTGTTAAATTCGTTTAATTAATTACAGAAAATTCGTTTAATTTGTTTCAATAATGTATGGATAAATTCATCTAATGTGCATTCTCAAACTTGTCCAATAAATACACGTGAAGTGTATTAATAAATTCGTCCAATATATACATATAACACATGTAATTGGTGACAATAATTATTTTTGTATATTACTACGTTTTTAACTGTCATTATTTTTGCGTGTTGGATTTGAAAATGCCTTAGATCTTAGAAAATTACTTCATATGCAATAATGAGAAATATGACACTGTCATATTATACTGTAAAAAATAACGATTTTAAACAAACATCGTATAAAAACTGTCACTGTATACACAATTAGTTATAAAAGGAAGAAGATAAAATAATAATAATAATAGTTATAATATCAATAAATAATAATATTTCAATTTTATTTTAATATAACTTCATCGACTAAAACTATTATTTTAAATAATAGCTAACATTTTATTTTAATATATTTTACATTTACATTAACAATATTTTAATTTAATTACACAAAAGTAAAATTAAAATCTTACGATTTTATCACTGAAAATATTTTTAATCTGTTAAACTAATTACATCACTTATAAACTTTTTTTCTCATCTAGCATTAATTTTCACCATCTTTTCCTTGATCAAAACGATCCCACGCTCAATTTTATTTGTCCAGAACTCCACTCATTTTTTCACTTTCATATCTATCCACAAACTTAATCACAAAGACATGAAGGTATTCCAGCACTATGAAATGCAGAAAGAAAACATGGAGGTGCAGAAAGTAATGGCTTGCAGAATCCTCCATCAAGCCCAATCTTATTTTTATCTTATTTATTAATTATTAAGAGTAACCTTATCTACTATTATTGTAATTATAAGTAGGTTTAATTAAGTATCAAATCTATTATAAATTTGTTGTGTGTTTTTGTTAATTTTTTCTGTCTAATAAGCATTTAAAATTTGTATGTTTTGTTTTAATCCTTTTGATTCTTTGTCTTCACATATTAATTTTTTATTAATATAAAGTAATATAAAAACAATAAAAATCATGTTATTTTATATAAAATATATATTAATTATAAAAATTTTCACTTTTATTTTTAACAAGGAGGAAGTAAGGTGGACATTGTAGGATAGTATAATATCGCCTCACCAAATTAACTAAAAAAATATATTTTAAATATTTAATAGAAAATTGATAAAAATTAAACTAAAAATTAAAAAAATTTATATGTAGTCAAAACTCAATTACTTAATTAACAGTTATAAGTGATCACAGGGGAGTGAGAGGACCCGGTCCATCATAGTCCGGTTTAAACCAACTTCTTTAAGTTTCATTTCTCATAGCCGCTGAGTTTGGTCTGTGTTCAGAGGTTTCAAATTGAATCCTTTTCTATTGATATATTTTTTTCAATCGTTCTTCTTTCTCTTGCGTTGCGTGTCACTGTGTTGTTCTCTGGGTTGTGGTGCATAACGCAATCTATTAAGCTTTGATTTCGATTCATAACCAGAATGTTACGAAGGTGGAGCAAAGTAGTTTCTCCAATCTCCAAATTTGGATCGCAGAGCCATCTTAATTTCCTCAAGAATGTCACGCGCCAAAGCTACGCTGGGGTTGCACCCGCGCCCACGATAGAGGACAAACCTCAACCCCCCGCGGTATGCAAACTTCACTCTCTTTCGCTCTTCAACCATAACTCAACTTCGCAGAACTAAAATGGAAAGGAACTACTATTGATTTGATGCTGCTAACCCAAAATTTGTACTTAGCAGGTTAACCCACACAAAATGTTTTGGTCTAAACCCTGTTCGCTGGCCCTGCCCCCTGACTCACCCCTCAGAGTTGAAGAACCTAATTATCAGGGAATCAAGCGTTTCATGCTCAAACTCATGCTGTTTTATAGTAAGCAGAGCAGGTCAATTCGAGGGGCTAATGTTGTGTACCATAGAATCATTTCACAAGTTGATAAACCTCCCATTTATGAAGGTCCGTTCTCCTCGTAGCAATATAATCAACCGTAGCTGTAGCTCAGATGCACTTATGCTTTTATGATTATTCACTCACACGATTATGCTCTTATACCCCATCCTAGGTTTTAAACTGCGGTAGTGGTTGAGGACACCCCCAAAAAGCTTGATGTTGGGGCCAAAATCACAGTTGCAGACCCTTTTTTGAAACTTTAATCTCACTAATTTAGTCTTCTGGGCGGCTTTGGGGTTGAATAAATTGACAGCCAATGATTTTCTCACAATACAAAGCTTCATATATATAGGAGTTATGCATCTCTAGTAGTTTGGGTATTTTTATTGAAGCCCTTTTCTACGATATTCTGCTTGTTTGCTATCAGTGGAAGCTCTTGCTTTCCCCTCCTATATTTTTAAATACCTGGTGACTTGTACTTGGTAGAATAAGAATACAAGGTTTAATGGATTTGTGCATGGAATTTTAATGATAGATTCATCCTCCGCATGGGTAATATGACAAAACTGTTCATATCACTTCACTCTATTCTTTTCTTGATTCATTATTGTATTAGGTTCTCTGGTGATGAATATACACCGACTTAAAAACCATGTTGTTTGAGTGTTGTGTTTTGTAGCACTTTGTTTTATAATGTTTCTTTTTCTTATTGTTCTATATTTTCGTGTGGGGTTTTAGAGAATTTATTTTCTGATGATAGAAATCTTAACAAACTAAAGACGACATTTTGGCCATTTTATGACGGATAAAAATATCATTTCCTCCTGTTGACATTTGTTTATGCTTTTGAAGTTCCCACCATTTAAGGAAAGGCAACTGTGTCATGCTTGTTTGGGAAAGTTTATCCTTTTTGGTGCTAGTGTGTCTCCGGTGATTTGATATATATGTGCTTCGACAAATTAGTTGCTTGCAATCATAATCGAGTAATCATGGCGTGGAAGGAGTTTGATTTGTATCAGTTTAAAGTTTTTTTAAAACTAATGTAAGCTCTTCTGGCATTCTAAACTTCTTCTATTCGCTTGCAGTTTTTAACTTGGAGAAAACATTCAAAACAACATTCTCTTTACTTGTACTTCATATGTGGTTATGTTTGCGTCGGTTGAAGCAAGAGGGAAATGAGGGTGTTGAATTTGGGCAATACCTTTATGAGATTTACAATCATGACGTGGAGCTAAGAGTGTCCAAAGCTGGAGTAAGTAGTCATTTATTTATGAGTAGATATATTTTCAGGAACAATGTACACTGAAAATTTTCCTTAATATTTCCTTTTAGAATATTTAGTAGCTCTTGTTTGACATCATTATTCCTCGATAGTTTGCCTGAAATTCCCTTTTTGCAATTTATCCAAAGTAGTATGGGGACTTGCCTCTGTATTGGTGATTTATGATCGTTCAAATTTGAAATGGAAGGTTAACCTACTACTGACTAAGTGGATGAAAGAGCTTGAGAAGATATTTTATGGAAACATTGTTGCCTATGATACCGCACTTCTTCCAGAAGCTAAACCGGGTGATTTCTCAAATGCTATATGGAGGTCGGTACTAATCTGAATGTAATCCTCTTCCTGTTGAAAGTAGGAAACTTTAGACCAATGCTTCGCTTCTCTCAGTTTTGGATATTGAATCAGTGAAGACTCAGTGCTAACACCTATTACTTCCTTTATATTCATAGTTTATCCTCATCTGTGCTATCTTTTGGGGTTTCAGGAATATATTCTCTGAAGATGGGTCTTCAACAGAAGACGATGCTGCATCTCAATCAGTGCAGGTATGCCTATATACGTAGCATTTTTCATTATATTTGCAGAAAAATATTGTGTGAATTTTCTAACATAGGCTTTTGGGATTGGGACTATTCCTTGGTATTTCAATTTAAGCCAAGATGTTGAACCCATGGGCAACTGGTTAATCAAGCCATACAACTTGTTAATGTTAACCATTCACCAATGAAGTTACTTCTTAACCTGCTGTCATTCACCACTTGCCTCCACTCTGGGTTAATATTTTGGCATGGCTTGACTTTTCAAGAATTCATACTTTTATTGTTGACCAATTTTTTTGACACATTGCCGTTATGATGGAGTTTCTTTTTCAAACTTGGCGAGCATAGTGATCACTTTTAATGAAGTAGAGACTACTGGATGAGTGGCTTTCTTTCCTGAATTCGTATTAACTGCCACTTTACTACCTAGAAATGTTTCCAAAGCAAATTCTTCATTCTAGTTATCATGAATTTTTCATTCTTTCCCTTGCCCTTCATATTTTAACTAAATGCCAGATGCTTTAAGTTGTATCCTGAGTGCTATCTTATTTTCCTTGTTTATATTAACTATACACACATTTATACTGAACTATTTTTTTAGGCGCTCGCCAGGTATGCTCGCCGGGAAGAAAGTTGCATGACTTTAACAGGTAAAACACTGTCCGTTTTCTCTTTGTCTGTAAGAAATGTCTGTTATGTTTATAATGTAATTATTATTGATCATGAAGTGGACGACTTAAACAGGTAAACACCGTCTGTTTGTCCTTGTCTGTAAAAATTGTTTGTAGATGTAATTATGTGTTATATTATTATTGACCATGAAGTGGATGGAAAATGATGAGCGAATGCCTGCTGCTTTATAATTGGTGGTAAAGTGAGCTGAAGAGCTCCCCATCACACCACGAGGGTCTCATTTGAAACCTGCTAAAAAGGGTTTCGAGGCCATAGGAAAGCAAGGAAGTATTATCTGCAAGGAACCCAGCCTTAATTTTGTGGAATATTCTGATCAATATGGCTAGTTTTTACATCATGAGTTTTTTTCTGCAAATGATAGAGATTTGCATCTTTATATTTGTGGACTTCCTGCTACACTTCTATCGTACGGACTGCAATCCCTCTTTTAACTAAATAATCGTTAACATTATTTGTTATTTCACTGGTGTCGTCTAGTTTGAAAAATACATAGTTTCCACCAAGTCATTATATATTTATATAATGCTCTCTGCATTTTACTTCTGACCTCCCAAAGAAACATTAAAAGTTATTTTGAAGTCAGATACTCCATGCACATTAGTTGTTTCACTAGTGCAATGCAGGAAATTTTGAAAGATATGTCAATGAAAGAATTCTAGCAGATCTTATGGAAATATTGTTTTCTGTTTTTTCTTTTAATTTTGAGTTTTATTGAATTGGCAGATAAAGAAGCACTATATTCAGGGAATTTCATGTTCACCTCATTGAAACATGAGAACAGAAGAGGAAAGGGGCCTCAATGATTAGTGACGATTTCTAAAGTGTGATTGGGTAATTGAAAATACACGCTGTTAATTTTTTTTTTACTTCCAAAAAAAAATGTTCAATAATTATGACAAAAGGTTTGTGCCCTTCTCCGTAAGTCTTTATACCTTAGTAGCTTGGTGTCTAGATATTAGATTTTTTCATATTCTTGCCCTGTTAAACAAGAAAAGAAAGAGGGCGGAGTGATTAAAAAGTGTCGCTCTTTCTTTTTTTAGTCCTCTGTTCTTTACAGCGTTTTAGCTGCTATTAACCAGTGTTTGTTCATGCTTTCCTTCGAAACAGGGTTTATATGGCAGTAACTAATGACATGCATAATTTCTGTTTGTGATAAGCTCATGAAAATGTTGTTCAGCAATTTGCGATTTATCGCTAACTTCGACGGGTACTTTTAGCCTTAAGCAGTAGAGAGGCTTGGGTTATTATTCTCTCGGCATTTCCAAGTCTTGGTTTTTATCATAATTTTTATTAGAATACGTTGACATGCTATAATTAAGATCTTAAATTTAAAATTTGAGTCATATACAAGATTCTTAATCTTAAAGAAAAAAAACATTTAATTATGGTTAAAAACTAAAAGATGTCAGTATTTTTTTTTTTTATTGAAGTTTATAAAAAAGAATGATTAACTTAGAGCCTTGCATTGTTGGGTCTACCTTGGCCATGCATGGCGACTGCTATGTTTTTGACGTAAATTTTGGAAGCTACAAAAAGAATACTTTTTGTACGTAAAAATGTAATAGCATATTTTGTGGTAGGAGTGGTTTTTAGTGTAAGGTAGAAGAATCTTTAAAACTTAACCGAGCGAGTAAAAAATTTGTTATACTATTAGGTCAACATAAACTTAGGGTTCGAGATGTAATAGTATAATTATAAATGAATATAATAGTTTCGTATGAGTTAATTATTTACATAATTTGTCCAAAATATTATAACAATGGATTTTAAGTTAAGTCTTCAGCCTCGATTCTCTATTTAATATATATATTATTTTTATAAAAAATAATATAATATAATAAAAATGTAAAATATAATAAAATATTTATTTTATTCTAATATAATAAATACTTAAAATATGTTAATAAAAATTAATTTAAAAACATAATTAATTAATTAATTATATTACAGAAATTATTTATCTATCCATAAAACATACACAAACTTTAATAATTTTTTTCCTATCTTTCTCTTAATCTTAATAATTTACATTTACCCCCTCTCCTCATATGTATTCATTTTTATCATCTCCAATCTTACTCCAAACACCCCTTAAAATAACCCAATAACCTATAACCTTTGATATTGTAATAATAAAAAGGCTTAAATATTGATTTGGTTCCTATTTTTGTTGATTTTATTCAATTTGGTCCCTATTTTTGTTTTATGTTCAATTAGGTCATCATTTTCGTCAAATTGTGGTCAATTTGGTTCTTTTCACTAACGGTGTTTAAATAGTTAATGTTTTTGAACAGTACATGCCACGTGTCAGCTCCTGATTTTTATGATTTTTTTTTTAATTTTTTTTAAATATTTTTAATATTTTTAATTTCAAAAAAATGGTTCACGTGTCAAGTCACAATTGTGCCACGTGTCAATGCTAGTGCCACATGTCAGGTAGTATTATTTTTTTTGTTCAATTTAGTCCCTATATTCGTTATTTTTGTTCAATTTAGTCCCAATTTTTATTAAAATAAATCAATTTTGTCCTTTTCAAATTGACACTAAATTTAATATATTTTATACAAATTATATTAATATCTTTTCTAAAATTGACC
>Ga0209589_1009148_pt1 | contig 15096 bp, 7 predicted proteins | sample CowpeawhiteBW_FD_187525 | JGI IMG/M metagenome (GOLD analysis project Ga0209589, IMG submission 187525) | Root nodule microbial communities of legume samples collected from California USA - Cow pea white BW (SPAdes) (version 2) | ecosystem: Host-associated > Plants > Roots > Nodule | place: USA... | reverse complement strand
TATGAACATTTAATTTTCAATTTTAATCTTTAAATTTTTTTAATTAATATAATTATTTTATCAATATTACCTTTTAAGTGTTTATTTGTTTAAATTTAACTTATTTTTTAATTTAACTATTTTTTAATTAAAAAATTACCAACAAAATAAATAAAACTACTTACAACAAAATTATAAAAAATATTTATATTTAATTTTATAATTATAATTATAATAATAACAATAGTAATATTTATATTATTTTGTTTTCATTAAAAGAAATGAACCCATATACTATACATGCATTTTCATTAAAAATAATTATTTTATCAATTTTACCATTTCTTTAAATTTAACCTTTTTTTTATTTGGTATTTTGTTTTAAATTTAACTATTTTTTTAATTATAAAAATGCCTATAAAATAAATAAAACTTATTTATATTAAAATTGTAAAAATTATTTATATTCAATTTCATTAATATTATAACAATATACAAATAGAATTCTCTCTTTATGTTCACACTTCATAATACCAATTATACATGTTACAATATAATTATTTATTAAATATTTTAAAATTAATAATTACTTTTACCTATTCTATGTAAAACTGTTTATCTTTTTTTCTTTATTTTTTAATTCATCAACAATTTTATATATTAACTTAATAACATTATACTGTTATCATCTACTACTATAATATCATTTTAAAACTATTACTAAAATGTGTTCACGTGTTCACGCTAGTATTATATAATATCAATGTGATCTATTACTAAAATCGTAAACATTGATAATATATATGTATTATTTTAAAACTTAAGATTACTTTTAAATGATAGGTTGCCATCTTTGGTGGAATTGTTGAAAACTAACAGGCCTTACTCCACCAATATCAAGCCTATAGTGTTTACACAATTCATTGATTCTTGGCTCTAGCAACAACCTTCATGAAAGTTCAATAATTTAACCTCTAATTTATTTACCAAATTAAAGCTAATAGAGTTTCAGGTTCCAACTAATAAACTGTCCCTGTGAGATAGGAAATGATAACAGTACTGTTTATTTGGTTTGAAGGGTGATTGATCTAAACAGTTGCTGTAGACTCAGAGTTGGAAAGGGTCTCATGATCCCGCATCCGACGCCTACGGCGAGATCTTCTATGAACCCGATTTTGTGTTCCTGATGGCTGTTTATTGGGGGAATCAGAATTAATAGTGTTTTCCAAAGGATGAGCATAACCAAAAACACAATCAAGAGGGTCTGGCTCCCACGAAGTATCAGGTGCAGAGTTTATCTGTAATCAAATGTATACCAAAAAATTATTATATGCAAAAGAAAATATCCTTCTGATCGATCATTTTAATTGTCATTTTCCGGTGGAGACAATATCATTTTATACTAGGCACAGTAACTTGTTGCCCTATGCTATAAACAAACACATTTATTCGAAGTTTTAATTCTGTAAAACTAAAAACTACTTTTAAATAGAGAGATATTTAATATGACCATATAGTGACGTTCTTTTGAAGGGAGATACAGGAAAATCTTGGCATAGATTCGGCACTATTAAGTCAGTGAACAAATGCATACAAGACATCAGGACACAGTTTTCAATACAAAATTTTAAGATAATAAATTTATAAGTCTTTTTACTTATATACTAATTATTTTACTCGTAATTACCCACAACTTGATCTTGCCTGGAATTCCTAACACATTTTCTGAGTCCTTTACTGCTACTGCACTCACAACAAATCAGTAATTTTTACCTTGATTCTTGTTAAAAAGATATTTTTCAGTTTCTCAATTTATACTTTATTTATATTTACATTTGGTTTTTCCCCAAACTTTTCCAAGCTTCAAGTTGAATTGAATCCCGAAAGATTTTCCAATTTATTTTTTACCGGGTCGATCACTTTGGAACTCGTGTATAAGAAATCATCATTTGATTGTGAGTGAGACAACTAGTGAAGCTACAGTATGTCTGTACCATTACCCTTCCCCTCTAAAACTTTTGCAATGGTTGCAGCCACCAGTGAAACTACTATTTTCTTTTTCTTTAAAGAAAACAATAAACAATAAATACACAGACATTTTGCAACCCATTGACATATTACAATTGAGCTTAAATCAAGTTTATTTTTCCTTGAATACACACAGTACTCAAGGAGGGTATGTAACTAACTTTCTCAGTGTGCACAAATGAAGTTTGACAGTTCCCACGCCCTTCCCCAAGGCATTTGAGAAGACCAAAGCAAAATATACCCCCCCCCCCCCCGGTGTCCCCAACACAGTCTATATCCTTCTATCCTTAAATTAGTTAGAAATTACCATATTTAACTACACAAAAAGCTTTAATTAAAAACAATAAAAGGGAAGTCTAAGAATACTTACAAAAGTATGCTTCGTCTCAAGATTTGGTTTTTGGCTGTTGGTGACATTTTCAGACCTGCCTTGGGATTTATCATTAGAATCATTATGAGAATGGTCTTCGGATTTATCATAAGAGTCTTGATCATGAGTCCTATGACCATGGACTGCCTCGCTAAAGAAATTCCGGTATCTCCATCTTAATTTAGGATTATTACTCGAATCATCAAAAATCCTCTCCAAATAGAAATGCTTAGACATAAGCTGCATCACGGAGGGATCATTATGGTATTTTGTCACCATTCTGACATTTAACAACAATTAAAATGTGTAAATGAAATGAAAATCAATTGAATCAAAATAATAATGAAATACGAGAGCCCACTGGAGATTGAAACTATTTTCTCTTTCCATGTCACCCCAATTTAGTTAAAAAGCAACCGGGAGAAATACATAATTTCGAGGGGGACATGGGCAGTTCCAACTGCAAAAATGATAATCATATTTCAAGCAAAGTAACCCACTTGGTGACATACTTTAACTGGTTACAACAAAATACAACAGGTTTTAATTCTCAACTCATATATTTTATAATTAACTGACCATGATTAGTATTTTTTGTACGTATTTATCAATCAAGTTAAAAGTACTGTGAGTCCTGGTGTTTGTATTTGAAGCCACTCTTGCTCCTGTTCTTTGTATAGGTTTAATTAATACAATTTAGACTTTGTACTGCCCTCTTATAGTAAGTTTTGCTTTTATAACTACATCTTATTTTAAATATGAGGATTGAAAACTGGAAACAAATTTGACATAAAATCTCAAACTGTACTGCCTAAGAGGCTGTGTCAACGAGGTAACCGCTAAAATGATATTACATGTTTATTTAAATTCAAATTGGAAAAAGAAAAGTTGTTCTTTGATCAAGTGATACCAAAGACCAAAGCTATGTTTGTAAATGCTAGAAGGACCTAAACTAATAGAAGAAGAGGAGTGGCTAAGCACTTCAACAAGATAACTAGAATGCAAAAGACAAGTGAAAAACTTAAATGTGGAAAAATCTCTACATTATTTGGAATAATTTCAACTACCATCAAATTCTTATACATAAAATTTAACAACTAGAACACTACAAGGTATCAGTTAAATCCCATAGCAATTTTGTTTGGACTAATAATAGTTGTGTTTTTAACCAATAAGTCAACTGGGGGATGGGGGATTTTGCAGTTAAAACAGAAATGAGTATTTGGATTACCATATCAGAAATAAGGTGACCATTCATAAGAATTGTAACACAAAAACACTATAATGGTCACCTTATTTTCAATTCACCCTAAATACTCCTATACCAAGTAATAATAACCTTTCCTTGCTTTTAATAACTCTTCACCATCATTCTCATCAATCCTAGACTGTCTTTGACATTATTTGAAACAGGTCGCCTATATTCCTCCATTTAATAGCGTACTTTCTACTTCTATTCAGAACGTATAATTGACACTTCACATTGATCTTGTTACACAAAAAAACCTTTGTAGTTTTAATCAGCCACCTATCTACACAGCGCGGTATAGTGGACTAAAGCTAAGCTGAATTGCTCTGCTTATGACAGCATTTACTTTATTGCCTACCTAAAGAACTCCAAAGAATGAGATGGTAATTGGAACTTATAGCACAAATAAAAAATGTTTACAAAGTCTGAGCAACTGAGAGGAGAAAACCTACATATTCGCTAACTCCTTCTGCAATATGCTACCATCCATTGTAAGAATCTGATCTGCACGAGAATACAAGATTCTATTACCTAGCCAATTTCCAAAGATAGTACCAGCTCCTGCAAAAGGATAAGACAACAAACAAGACTTACGTAGGAAGGCCTTAGTAAAACACTAGAAACAAAGATACAACAAGTGGTTTCTCTTACCGACTGAAAGGTAGGTTCGAATTGCTTTACTGACATTCAAAGTTGCTGCAATAAAGGTATAATGCTCATGGTCATACTAACCCCAATGAGAATCTGCTGTGACTATGACAGTATTACAAAAATATGTAGGACTCTTCCTGGTTATGCAACTCTAAAACAAGACAATGACCTCCTCCCCCATGGAGGGGGAGGCCCTAGTAAAACTGTAGAAATAAAGATACAGCGAGTAATTTCTCTTACTGCCTGGAAGGTCGATTTGTAATGCTTTTGCTTTACTGAGATTCCGAGTTGCTGCAATAAAGGTATAATGCTCATGGTCATACTAACCCCAATGATAATCTGCTGTGACTATGGTAGAATAATAAAAATATGTAGGAATCTTCCTGGTTATGCAACTATAGCATAAGAAGTAAGACAATGCCCCCCTCTCCATCCATCAGGATGTTAAGGTAATAGAACAAAACTTTTTTCTTTTTTTATTTATTAGTCACCAGTCGGATGACTTTTAACACCTTAAGCATGCAATGTCTCAAAGCCAAAAATTTCTTATATTAAAACAATATTCACTAAATCATTATAAATTAGAACCAGACTAAGTAAGGATGCTAAAATCACAAACCAGTCCATGCTGCTGCACTCCCAGCAAGTGCACTAGCAGTAAAATCGCTCACAAATCTAGTTTTCCAAGAATGAAGAATATTAGCTTCCTGAGGTGTCAAATTTTCCTACAAAAGAAAAGGACAGATATTTACGGCGTCTATCAAGTCCATCATCAACGAACTTTCACAATGTGTGCACGAAAACCTTTTCAAAGATATTTGAAGGCAAATAATCATGTCGTTTTATGATGATCGCCAATTAAAAGAAACTGATTTTAACTAAATTTACTCCAAATGTAAAAGCATTTATCTGGAAGTGCAAGTTGCATATCCAAAATAAAATTAAGTGAAGAAAACACTGAATCTGTGCTCTCAGACGCCAGAATCAAGAAATGGTAGTGAAAAGTAGAGAGTGTAACAGTAAAACTCGGAATTAGCCTGATCCGGCATATGCATTGACACTGATTTGTTAAAAATTAATTGAAGAAGAAAGAAATTAAAAGCCCTAGCTGAAGAGAAACAGGGAGATAAGGGAAAAACCTTCTTGGTAATGAGAACTTTTTCAAGATCGGCCAATACTCCAATCAAACTCATTGCGGTTCCTTTTCTTCTTGCTTCCTCTCAGTTTCAGTTTCTCCTTCTTTCGAAAGTAAAGGAAACATGAAGTGTTAAAATAAAACAACATAAATTCATCACATAAAACTGTTGTATGTGGCAATTATCTGCCTTCTTCATTATTTTATGTTGTAATTTTTATAAATATATTACATATATTATATAAAAATAGGATAATTAAATGTATTATTTATTAAAATTATGTTATAATACAAAAATCAGTTATATATTAAATATCCTAAGTACTTACTGTTAATTATGCATAAAATATAAACAATTATTCTTTTCGATCTAGGTTTTGTTATTATTTATAATCTATAATATTATATAAAAAGAATTTTCTCTTATGTGTTTACATTTCAAAATACTAATTTTACTCTTTAAAATATGATTATTTATTAAATTTTTGAAAATTTACCGTTATTTTTACAAATTTTTTTATAAAATTATCTATCTCTACTCTTCTCTTTTTTTCTATTTATCAACAATTATTTTTTCATATTTTTTTGATATATTTCACTTTATTTTTAATAAATATAATTTTATTTTATATATTAACTAAATAACATTATATTATCATCACCTACTAACATAATATTACGTATATTTAAAAAATATATATACACAAATGCGACAGTGTCCATGTATACGCTAATAATATATAAAGAGAATATTTTGTGTCACATTTGATGAAAATAATTTTATCCTTAATTATTTTAAAAATTAATTATTTTATAAATAATTTACTTTTAATCATTATTCTAAAAATATTTTTTATCTTAAATTACTATTTAAAAAAATATTGTACATACTTTTTTTAATTTTATATTTAACAGCTATTTTAAAAATTAATTATATATTATTTGTTGATCTTAATTTAAATTTCTTAGAAAATTAGAAAGTGAATATCTGTACACAGTAACTCTATGTGTCCGCTAATAATTTTAGAAACTTATTGAAAATAGAAAAAAATATATATCAACATGAAAGAATTATATAAAATAGCATAACTGGAGTTAGCATTCATAATTCTTTCTAAAAAAGAATTAACATTCGTAATTATCTGCGTAATTATCTATAAATTTATGAAAAATGCATCCAGATAGAAATTTAGAAAAAAAATAAAATATTATAAAATCATTACTAATAAAAAAATTATATTTATATTAATTTTTATAACAAAATAATCTAGTATCGATAATTTCTAACTATTTCTTAGATCTTACAAATTTGAAATCTCGACAAAAATAAACAGTTAAATAAAATTAAAAGCAAAATAATACAACCATTTAATAGACTATTTTTCTGTAAGAAAATCTATAACTTATTCCCACTTACATTTGATAGAAATTTATCTCATCATCCCCATCATATTGATAGATGTTTTGAAGCATGGCCATGAGCATTGGTGTGAACATGAGCATGAGCATGAGCATTTGCAGCTCGAGGATGGTTGGTAGAGAGAAAGGAGTGTTGGAATCATGCAAGACGTTAAGGCATGTGAAGCAAGTGCATGCTCAGATCCTCCGTTCAAAGCTCGACCATTCTAACTCTCTGCATCTCAAACTCTTTCTTTGTTGTTGCACCCTTACTTCTTCTTCTTCTCCTTCGGCCCTTCACTATGCGCTCTCTCTGTTCACCCAAATTCCAAACCCACACACCCGTTTCTCCCACCAGCTCTTCCGTCAGTTCTCTCGTGGCCCCACGCCGGAGGGCACCCTCCTCCTCTATCGCCTACTCCGGAGAAAGGGTACCCTTCTCGACAGGTTCAGCTTCCCCCCTCTGTTGAAGGCCGTCTCCAAACTTTCTGCCTTGGATATGGGCTTAGAGGTTCACGGCCTGGTTTCCAAGTTGGGCTTCCATGACGACCCTTTTATTCAAACCGCCTTGATTGCCATGTACGCGGCATGTGGACGTATTACGGATGCCCGTTTGGTGTTTGACAAAATGTCTAACCGGGATGTCGTTACCTGGAATATTATGATTGATGGGTACTCCCAGAGTGGTCATTATGACCATGTTTTAAGGCTCTATGAAGAAATGAAGATTTCTGGTATGGAGCCAGATTCTATTATCCTTTGTACCGTGCTTTCTGCCTGTGGTCATGCGGGAAATTTAAGCTATGGCAAAGCAATTCATGAGTTCATTAAGGATAATGGTTTTCGTGTTGACTCACATCTACAGACTGCTCTTGTTAATATGTATGCGAGTTGTGGTGCTGTGTATCTGGCTAGGGAAGTTTATGATCAACTTCCCTCAAAACATTTGGTTGTTTCTACTGCGATGCTTTCGGGGTATGCGAAGATTGGATTAGTGGAAGATGCGCGCTTCATATTTGACCAAATAGTTGAGAAGGACTTGGTGTGTTGGAGTGCCATGATATCTGGTTATGCTGAAAGTGATCAGCCTCAGGAGGCTCTCGAATTGTTTAATGAGATGCAGCGACAGAGAATAGTGCCTGATCAGATCACGATGCTGAGTGTCATTTCGGCTTGTGCTCATGTTGGTGCACTTGTTAAAGCCAGATGGGTTCATTCATATGCAGATAAAAATGGTTTTGGAAGGGCTCTTCCCATCAACAATGCCCTGGTTGATATGTACGCTAAATGTGGCAACTTGGCCGGAGCAAGAGAGGTATTTAAGAATATGCCAAGAAAAAATGTGATATCTTGGTCCAGCATGATCAATGCTTTTGCCATTCATGGGGATGCTGATAGTGCCATAGCTCTTTTCCATAGGATGAAAGTACAAAATATTAAGCCCAATGCGGTTACGTTTATAGGTATACTTTATGCATGCAGTCATGCAGGCTTGGTTGAGGAGGGCGAAAAATTCTTTTCCTCCATGATCAATGACCACGACATTTCTCCCCAACGTGAACATTATGGTTGCATGGTAGACCTATATTGCAGAGCCAAACTCTTGAGAAAAGCATTGGAGCTTATTGAGACAATGCCTTTTCCGCCAAATGTTGTCATCTGGGGATCCCTAATGTCTGCTTGTCAAAATCACGGTGAGCTTGAATTAGGGGAATTTGCTGCAAAACGACTTCTTGAGTTAGAGCCTGATCATGATGGGGCCCTTGTAGTTTTGTCAAACATTTATGCCAAAGAAAAAAGGTGGGATGATGTTGGACTGGTCAGGAAATTAATGAGACATAGAGGTATCTTAAAGGAGAAGGCATGTAGTAGGATTGAACTGAATAACGAGGTGCATGTGTTTATGATGGCAGATAGATATCATAAGCAATCAGATGAAATATATAAAAAGTTAGATGCGATAGTCAGTCAACTGAAGCTAGTTGGCTACACACCCAGTACTTCAGGAATTTTGGTTGATTTGAAAGAGGAAGAAAAAAAGGAAGTAGTTCTCTGGCATAGCGAAAAATTAGCACTGTGCTACGGGCTAATTAGTGAGAGAAAAGAATCATCATGCATTCGTATAGTTAAAAATCTTAGAATTTGTGAGGATTGTCATTCCTTTATGAAACTGGTCTCAAAGGTGTACCGAATAGAGATTGTTATGAGAGACAGGACTAGGTTTCACCATTTTAATGGTGGAACTTGTTCTTGTAGAGACTATTGGTGAATTATTCCAATCTGTAAATTGAATTAAACTGGCATACCCTCATTTTGGGCTTGCCCTGTATATGCCAGGGCATGTACTTCAGCTTGGTGAGGGTTCACTACTATAAAGTTGATCATCATTTCTAATTTTGTTTAAAATTACCATGAATTCATTTTCTTTTAGTTGAACACCACTCATTTGGCAGTAAATAATTGAAAATTTTTACCACGTTACTTTACAGATACCACGCCTATAGTAACGTTAGACTGACATCAAACTCGATTCAACTGGGCACAGGCATAACAAGCTTACTTTCAAAATATGCATTAAGGAATTGTATGGGATAAAAGGCGCTTCTGAGCCTTCATTAAGCGGCTAGAATCTTCTTCCTTCAAGGTTCTACAAAATTTCCTTTACCAAACCCATTTCATACTGGAAATCTGAGCGAGACGTGTGCATGGCTCCATTGAAGGTCAATGCAAAGTTCTTAAGTTGGAAATCCTTTTGGTGGCGCTTCAACAGGTCATTTGAGAATATTTGCCTACGACATCTGAGGCAAATGATAACCTCTGCAGTAAAATTTTCACTGCATGATGAGTTCAGTTTACCTTTTCATGTTAAATTTTTAGCAGAGAGGTACCTTTCTCTCGCAATATTCGCAACGAAACAATTGCCCCAACAACGTCAATACAAAACAAGTTCGTATTTGACTCCAGCAGATTTTTTTTTTTCTATTACTTATGAATCTTTTTATTCTTAAAAGAAAAATGTTTAAAAAACCAATCGTGACCTAAATAATAGGAGAAATTATCAATCCTGATTAATACTACATAAATGAATAGAGAGAAGATGTGCATGTTTTAAAGGAGTTTCCAATAGTAGCAGTAAGGATCAATCGTGTTCCATTAATTTATCATAAATACATAAACAATTGCTTGGAAGGTCAGGTCTCAGTAGTTTATGACTTATTGGTTACGGAAAATCATTGCACTTGAAGAATTGGAATCCATGCGTGGTTACCTAGTGGCGGCTACCATTCATCACGACACCACCAACTCCAAAATGGCATAGTAGCCTAATCATGATATTATAATTCACACAAATGTTAATGCTAATTAAGTACCTCAATTATCAAATTTTATAATCCATCTTTAGCTGCAACAAATGGATTTAGTCCTTCGCCATTTGATTTGTGTTGCTTTAATGGACCTTTATGGAGATTCTATGCCTCAACCTCAAGAAAACTATCGTCAGCCACATAACATAACGTAGTAGGATAAAGGGAAAATCGCATACTATCATTACATAAGACAAGTTGATGATGACATTCTCCATTATGGCCACAGGGCAGTGAAAAAATTCACATTTTTTGTGCTTGAAAGTCGAGGGTTACAGAGTGAGAAGTTGACAATATAGGAGCTTCTTTAATAATACACTAATGAAACTCCCAGAAATGACTGCTGATAAAATAAATAGACAACAAATGATAGCGTCAAACCTCTGAACAATTTGTTTTTCAATTGAATATTATTGTATGAAATCTAGTACCAGTCGCACTAAAAGATTGGTCCCATATTATTAAGTAAAACTGAGATGAAAAGGAGTGCTCAAAAACTGCACCTTGAGCCTAACAACATCAAACGTCACTTGACTTGTAAAGTACGTTAGTTTCTTTGACATCTTTCGGAAAGAAAGAAAGAAAGAAAAAATGGATGTCAAATTCTGTTTCCATGCGAATCATTTGACTATTGCAGAAGGAAGTTGAAGATAACCCACATATTTACAACGTTCATTAATCATTTAACCAGAAGCATTAAAACAGTTATATAATCTTTTTCCATCTTAAGCATATGAATTTTTGGAAGAGAATGGTTTTTGTGCCGATCAGTCACGTGTAGAATAAAGTTGGGATTAAACAGTTTATCTTGGAAATTAGATGTCTGGTGCGAAGAAAGGAAAACAGAGAAGAAAAAGACGGATGAAGCGAAAAAGCACTCTCTGTACAACAAGACAAAATGAGAAGCTTAGCCACAAAAAGCTAAGTATAAACTTTATTTGAACGAAACGAAAGATAGTTATGATAAGGTATTCCCTGTCCCCAACTTGCAGGTTCCTCTGTTTTCATCAGTGCAATGTGAAAGTGGAAGAATCAGTGACTTGAGAAGTGGTGTTTGACCTGCTACTGTACTTGTTTGACGGTGAAGTCAAGTCACTCGACCTTCTCCTCAGCATCTGCCTCATCCCATCAGCCACTCTAACCGCAGGGTTGGATTTGATCTTCCCACAGAATGACATGTGAGCTTTCACAGCTTCATCCATGGCAAAACCCATTTTCCCTCTGCTAATCTCGTCTCTCACTGCTTCTGAGCACAACCCACATAACCATTTTCCGTCAAACTTGGCCTTCACGTCGCGGATATATTCTTGGGTGCAATCCTCTTTGAGGCCACAGCACTCGCACTTGACCGATTCCACTTCCATATCTACCTGTAAAGACAAGTTCTTTCTGAACTCTTATCTCCCTTTTAAGGAGGGGAATGAGAATCTTCGGATAACAGCAGCCACGGGTGGTTTCTTTTTTTTCTTTTCTTTGGTTGGATTATTCGAGCGCAATGATGACAGGGGTAGTCTTGGTTATTTACTTTATGTTGGCAAGTTGTGTGCTTTCTCAGTTGGGATTGATGGTTTTGTTGCTTCAAGAACTAGTAAGAGCTTGTTCAACCAGAGCTTTTATGGTGTTTGAGATGAAAGAGAGAATGGGAATTTAAGTAGGGAAGAGTGCCATAATTTCCTCCATGTTCTAAGGGACATGGCGGATGTGGAAAATAAAAAGGGAGTGGTCGGAGGGGCCTTGGTTTTGACCCCACTTTGCATTAAATAACAATTAATAATGTCACACATCATCGTCTAATCAAACACATGAATTAACTTAACTAAACACTGCCACTATCTGATATCTGTCTTATTCCTTGTTAATAATAACTCATCTCCAAGCCTCAGAAATTGAGATAAGCAAGAGTCAAATTTACATGAAGGTGGGGCAATGTGCGGATGGATTCTTTTATGGCATGTTTATTTATGTTGTTTTGTCGTCGCTTTTGGTAGTTTGTCCAGTAGTTCTACTGATGTTACGTGAATTTCATTCTCACAACTTTATGATTATCAGTTTGAGGGATTCATTTTTCACTGTTCACAATTCTACTTTATTGAACTGACACAGAGGCACCTGCTTAATTATGGATATGAGTTGTGTGTGTGTGTCTGTGTGAGTGACTCGTTATTCTTTTCTGTTGACCTTTGCTTTCGGTTAAAAAGGTAAGTGCCTTGTATTTAGCTTCATCATTGTCTAATCCTTTTTCCTCTCTCGTGTATGAACCTAGATACGACACCTATCTGATACCATAATGTTTCATGGTAGTTTTTTTTTCTTTCTAAGACTCTGCATCATAGTTTTTCTCGCCACCATTATTGAGAAATAAAGGAGAAAACTGAGAAACTCCCAAGCACATGGGGCAATAGGTTAATGAATTCTATGAATTTGGAGTGCTGACTGATTATTTTCCTAACAAAGCATTTAGTGAGGTAAGACAGTCACAATCACTGCTAAGAAATATCTTCTAGCTTTGTTGACAAGATGGCACTGCCCTCTAAAGCTGCACTGTATCAACTTCAGTTGATTAATTGAAAATGATTTTTTATCAGTAAATCAATCATGTTTTTGCTATGTTCATAACAAGATTTGATTACCCTGCTTAATGGAGAAAGAGTTGTACTAAAATTTTCATTACTGAGCTATGAGATATGGACTTGTTGATTTAGCTTATGAAAACTGATTTGCATCTGAGATATCACTTCTGAATGCACCAAACTTGAAAGGTAACAACATGGCATGGCATCCCTTTTGTTTCTCTTATTTTCAACTGGTGTGTGAGGCTTAATCTATATTTCATACTAAGCTAAGCATTATTGTTATCCACTAAATCACTATAAAATAGAATTCAATTGACAAATGAATGTGACAGAACAATGAATTGACAACTTGACTACAGAATGCCGAAATCTCTACTTGCAAGTTGCAATAATAGAACAAATTTTGTGCATTGTTTTCATCTTTTGGCGAAAACAATTATGTCTTTTCTATTTTATTTTTTTTTTCTCTTTCATGTACAGCGAAGAAACAAGATCTCTTTATGTGATTCTAGTCAAAATGTTATGTGCAAAATGCTGCTTAGCCAGTTAGTGTGCACATGGCAAATGTACCCTTTGCTTGGTTGTGTTGGCAAATCAAGTTTGCACTGTTAAAATGCATGAATTTAAGCAAATGCAAAAGGTTTAACTTGAAAATAATTTTGGCACTTAACACAGAGAAGCCAGGACCCCACTTCACAGTGTTGCCCATTTTTCCAATCTGTGATTAGTTCACTTTCATGGGTCTCCTTTTATGTGACGCGACACTGAGTGTATCCTAACATCATTAAATTGAAGTTAATGAATTATCAGAGGATTGTGTCGAAGTGCTAGAATTTCCTCGAATTTAAATGTATATTGTGTGGCCTAGGGGAGGTTGCTATCTTCTTCTTCTTCAATGTTGCTTTCACCAACAATGTTGAGTTGGGTCTGATTTTGTTGATTCATTTTCACAACCAAATACGTAGACACACGAGTATTCTGGATTTCTGATGTGTGTAAGATCGTAATTGGTCTTACGTTGCCCACCAACTGAAACCTTCGCGAATTGTTTTTATGACAAAAGAGAAGCTATTCAAAGTCGAGTTGGTGCATGTTGAAAGACATGAACATATGAAAGGAAACATTGGCATGTGCATGCTCTGTGCAACTTTGAATCCACCCAGCCACCTCCCCTTCACACTTACCCAACTTTTGGTTTCATGCTCATTCAAATATCAACTCATTACCTGTTTCATTCTTCTAATTCCACACTCCCAACCAATTTCTTATTAATTACTTTTCACCTTTTAATACCAATAACTTTAATCTATCTTATATTATAAATCTTCGAGAGAGAATCATCTGTGAAAAACTGACATTTTCGAGCATGTTTCTCTGACCTTATGTCATGAAGATATATGTTCAACGAAATGTATTTTAAGTTTAACTCAATTTTATAAAATTGACTTGTAAAGTGAAATTTACATCTCATTTATATACTATGAAATTGTTTTATCTCTAGATGATGTGAGACTTCTAACACACACCCCACACTGAGATATATACATTTCGTGTGTAGGATTAGAAATGGATGGTCCAATAGCAGCCCGCCTGAGATAGTAGGTGAAATTATATGTCCGATGTTAGGATAGGCTTTAACCAATGACTATAATACTATGTTAAGAAGTTGACTTTAAACTTGAAATATGTAATATATAAACCAATAATATTTTTATAATAACAACAATTTATAAATTTTTATGTTGAAAATATTTTATACATTTAATTTTAATTTGGATTCACACAAAAATAATCATATATTCTCATTTTTTTTTAAATGTACATTTTTCAATATACATATATCACGTGTTGTGTCATATTATTTTCAAAATTAACTTATCAACATATTAGATACGTGTCATATCCAAAATATATATATATATATATATATATATATATATATATATATATATATATATATATATATATACACTTTATAGACATAAATAACTGCCATCTATACTAATATATAAAAATATTTTTATTTTTGTGTACATATATTTTTTCCATTTAACCCTTAAATATATATTTTAAGTGTTTTTTTCTAAATTTAATAATTTTCTCTTATTTGCTACTTTTTTAATTTAATTATTTTCTTAAATTAAAATAATTTTTTATAATAAAATTCTCATACAAAATAAATACAAATTGTCTACTATAAAAATTATTTTTATTTATTTTTATAATAATAATAATTTAATTTTTTAGAAATTAAAAAATGAAAAAAAAAATATAAATATATAAATTTTCTATTTGTATTTTTATTTTTGTTTTACAATATATATATATATATATATATATATATATAT
>Ga0209589_1009145_pt1 | contig 15100 bp, 6 predicted proteins | sample CowpeawhiteBW_FD_187525 | JGI IMG/M metagenome (GOLD analysis project Ga0209589, IMG submission 187525) | Root nodule microbial communities of legume samples collected from California USA - Cow pea white BW (SPAdes) (version 2) | ecosystem: Host-associated > Plants > Roots > Nodule | place: USA... | reverse complement strand
CTAAATGAGCTTAAAACTTAACTTCAGCTGCATCAACAAACGTTAAAATATCCAAAAATAATTTATGCAGCTAAAAATCACTTTTTAAGACATTTTTATCACACAAGCTCAAACAACCTAATTATCAGAATTATCAATTAAATCACTCTTTAAGCACACAAATTCAATTAAATACCCAGAATTAAACATTAAATGAGGGCAAAAATACGCACTCATCAATATGTAAATAATAAAAGTTACATAAAGAAACATTTATGTAACATAGTATTTGTTATACATTGATATCCCTGAATAATGGTACAAAACTTACATTACTAAAAATTCTCATATTACATGGGAAATTTCATGCAAATTTGTTAAAAAAAATTTGCAAGAAAAGATTTTTTCTTGCTATTTTTTCTAAGAATTTTAATTGGTAGGTAATTCCTTCGTGGGTAATTATTTCTTACAAAATTATAAAATTCGTAAGTACTTCCTACAAAATTTGTTACGAAAAGTGTTTTATACAAAACATTTTACAAAAAAATTTGCACCAATTTCCTGCAATTTTTTTTTTCATAACAAAATTTATAAGTATTTCCTACAAAAAATATTTCAAAACAAAATTGGTAAGTAATATGAGTTTTTTTAGTAATGTTAGCTAAAAGATAAATCATATAATTATATATGTGTCTTTACAAAAGGAACTATAGAAAAGATCTTTTCAAAAATATAACTAAGCAACTTAGAAATTGCATGAAACTCAAAAGTTGTTTCATTTTTCATATGGTATAATTCACTTTTGAGGCTATTCATTTGGAATATGAAATATTGGGTGAGATTAACTTAACAAGTGGTAAAGTAGCACAAAGTAAATGAATTTATCATTAAACATCTCATAAATTAGTATTTCACAAACAATAAATAAAATCATATCACAAATGTAAATATGTAAATTGATCTAACTCAATAAATAGCGGGGTGTTTGTCGCTAAATATGTCTTCAACATTTTTTAATCATATTGGTACAATCACTTCATTGTTTTTTACCTTAGGTCATATTGAGATGTCAACGGTTAAATTGTTGCATAATAAACAACTTTTTTAATTGTAGGCTATATAATGCATTTTATTTTCCTTTGCAACAACATATGCAATAAAAAACTGCCTATTTTAGCTTAAACAATTTAAGATATGCTTCTTTCCTTACTGAGCGATATGTTTCAAACAACTATAGTTTAAAATTTATATTCTTAATGATTTATTAAATATACACTACACTAAAATTTATCACACGAGGAGCTACGTTTAAAATTCAAAATAATGATAACTTTAAAAATTGTTCATAAAACATCCCATATGATATAATAATAAACTAAAATATCTCTAATATAAAATAACTCTATTTAAGAAAAATAATGATTCTTGAAATAACTCATAAGAAAAGTTTAAAAGATAATATATCTCTTTCAAAAATGTTTCCAAGGTTTATAGTTTCACTATCTTTAACCCTTTTTTCTGTTAGGTCACTTCTCATAACACAAAAAGAAGGGAAAGACAGAAATAGCAAAACTAGTCCCCTGAAGAGAAAATTGATCGATAGCATTTGAAAAGAATGAACAGTAGAGAAGCAAGGAAAGGGGAATAAGGAACCATTTCTCTCTAAATTCTCAACTATATTCTCTTTTAAAGTACTAAAAGTTTACAAATTAGGGCTATCTATGCTTAGTTAGCAAGGGCCTATACTCTAAGCGAATCTCTAACCATTGACTAGATTGCCATAAATTGCATTACCATCTCCTTAAATTCATTGAATTGATTCATTCCTAAGAATAAGGTTGGAAAATGGCTATAAATAGTGAAGATATATCCAAATGAGGCACTCTATATAAGTTCATTGAGAAAAATAAAAATGGCTAATAAAATATATCCAAATGAGGCACTCTAAAACTAAGTTTAAAAGTGGTTAAGTTATCTCCTTCCTATAACCTAAACAATAATTTTGGATGTCAAATTACTTCCTCCCTTTAACATTTTTTTTCCTAAAAAATAGAAATACATATTCACTAAAAAAGATAAGGATATTTAGACTTCATATCTTCTTCCTTCTCTTAAGTAGCTTACTTTATGGATTGCCCCTTCTAAAATACCTCCATTAGATGAATAGTCTTATTTTTAAGTGTCTTAACACTATGATCAATAATTTGAACATGTTTTGGTTCATAAGTAAGGTTAAGAGTTAATTGAAGGTCATTTAGTTCAATAACATATGAGGGATCTAGGATATAATTTTGGAGTTGAGAAACATAGAAAACATTATAAATGTTAGACAACGATAGTGGTAAGAAAACTATAAGTTATTGGGCCAACTCTATGAAAAATTTGGAATGTGTTAGCATTAGACATCGAAAGACCTCATTAGACGAGCCTGACAATACATAGGTTGTGATGATAACAAATTCATAATGAAACAAGAGATTTAGGCTAGTAAGATAACGTTCTAGTTAAGCTAAAGGTGACTAGATAATATACTTAGGCAGGAATTTGACAAAAGAAATGGTAGAATAGATCATATACTTCATTAGACTAGTAAGTTAGTAGACAACCCAATTAACAAAAGCTCTGAATATATATATATATATATATATATATATATATATATATATGTGTGTGTGTGTGTGTGTGTGTGTGTGTGTGTGTGTGTGTGTGTGTGTGTGTGTGTGTGTGTGTGTGTGTGCATATATCTTTGTTCAACTAGTGGGTGTTTAATGAGTTTCAAGCAAAGTACATCAAAAGCACCTTTAGTGAAGAATAGATGATATTTGAAGATTGCAGCAAACAAGAAAGAAAAGGAGGACTAGACGAGCCCGATCAGAAATGTTTATTAGACGATTCAAAAGTTGGACTCACTAGTACAGTAAAAGGATATTACATCAGTTTTTTTGGGCATATTACATCGATTTTATAACCGATGTTATATCAAGTGATGTAATAAGTAGAAGACATATTACATCGGTTGTTAGAACCGATGTAATATAGAAAGCAAATATTACATAAGTTGTTCATGGGAACCAATGTAAAATCTTGTACTATTTTTTTAATACATTACCGGTTTTTCTACCTTCTAAACCAAAACCTGTAAATTTAAATAGATTCCAGAGCATACAATTGAAGTACTTGATAATATAAATCATGTGCACTAGCATATTACAAGCAGTAACATCATTCGCTTCAACTTCAATTGAAATCAATAAAATGGTATATGTCACTCACTTTAAGTAACAATTTGTAAAATTAACAAATTTATAAAGTAAAACAGAGAACGTAGCCCTTCCATGTCCTGATGTATTGTTACCTCTCTCCTTTAACACCTGTAAAACAAGTTCCTACATAAATATCTCCTCATATTTTCCTAATCATAATATTTAATGCCAAAAAAGAAAAAAAAAGCATAAAAAACACATAACACCCACAATCATCAACATTAAATTTATTACAAATATATGCCTCTTGTCCAAATTACCAATTCTAGAAGCCCATGATTTCCTTAACAACCACTTTACAAAGCTAATTAATTAGCACTTTGGTGGCACGTAACTATTTTGAAAAACCATTGTTAAATGAATCTGCATGCCCCTATGTTTTTTTTAAATGTTCAAATGAATCCATTGGGTTACAATAGTTTTAAAGTTTTTTTAAAAAAGGTCCTTGCCACTTGATCACTTTTATGCATTGTTAGATTCAACAACACAATCAAGAGTTGTAGAAACTACAAACTAAATGGCATGCATTTAAAACACATAGTCAAAAGGAAAAGTGAGTAGCCTATAATTAGAAAATTAACATGATGCTCAAACACTAGAACAGTTAGACCTTACTACAAATTTAAAGACTATGTTAGGGACTATGTTGAACATCCAATTACAATGCTTAGGGAATAATTTATTTTTATTCAACAACACCACATACATAAGGGAAGAAATATATATTCTCTAACTCCTAACAAATTTTGAATAAAAACCTATTCCTGAATCCAACATCTAAAAATTGGATTTGCAAATCTAATTATGAAATGGCACCATGCACCAATAACTTCATTTAGAATACAAACCAGATAATACAAACTATATAATTATGAAATGGCACCATGCACCATAAACTATATAATACTACAATCCAAAAGTTTCACAAGCCAAAATCCTATTATAGTTAGAAGCCAGATGAGAAAAAAAAAAGCAAAGAACACAAATTATAGAAGTTTCTCCCTAGAAATAAAAACTTAAAGAAAAAGGTAGTAATGTTTCATAAAAAAATGAAACTGAACGAAAGATATGAAATGTGTGAAATCACCAAACCTCCTCAATAGGGCACCAACGCTTCACCCTTGTGAACCTATCAGAACTCAAAATGTGTGCAAGCTATATTCTAAACCCAATGAGAGCAAACCATCTAATTCATATATTCATAAGTGAATCCAAACCATTTAATTCATATATTCATAAGTGAACCCAATATTCAAAAGGCTTGATTAAAAATTGGTATCATCAGTGCTTCACAAGTGCCTTCTAATTCATATATTCATAAATGATGGAGAGGAAACTCACCAAAAAAAAGCAGTATCGCTATGTGTTCCCGACCCACCACGATCTTTTTGACAAAAAAATGGAAATCCACGCCCTTCTTCCTCTTCACATTCTCGTTTAGGTTAACCTCCTCGCTATCGCATAATCTAAAGCAAGGAAACATGAAAGAAGCAACAATTGACATTTGGGCTTCCCTGGAAATCCGTTCCATGATCTGGTGCTCTATTTTTTTGTGAAGCAATCAGCGAGAAAAGAATGAACAAAGGGAAGTTAGGGTTCCGTTGGCTTGAAACAAACCCTAGACCCAACAAAAGCCATAAACACCGGAAAGCTTCCTGGAAAAAATGCTTACATCACCACACTTCAACCCACAATACTCGTAGGCAAAAAACCTTGTCACTGGTGGCAGGTGGGAAGAATGGCGTGTCTAGTGGTGGTTGGGAACGAAGTTAGAGAGGCGTAGGTTGATCGCGATGTAGTGACGGCCTAGGGCTAGGGTTGAGCGGCGACAATGGAGACCCAAAAATAACTCTTGTTCGGAGTTTCGAACGGAGAGCAACGCTTAGAAGTGAACAAGGCACACAACATTGGTGAATATGGTGTGAACGAGGCGTGAGTGGATGATGAACTGTTGAACCTAGACGCAAGAGAAAAGAGGATTCGAACAAAAAGAGAAGAAGGGAAAGACGTGTTTTTGAATAAAAACTAATACCACATCAGTTATTTGCACAACCGATGTTATATTGTTCAAGTATTTACGAAACTGCTACCGTATTTTCTATTACATCGTTTTTTTAATAAAATGATGTTATATGTCGTTGTTATATTCACATTTTGCACTAGTGACTGGATGACTAAGGACATGAGATTCCTTAAGTCACTAGACAACTAAGCCACCAGACAACTCAAACAATGCAATCTTAGTTAAACTCAATAAACAAGTTCGTTGATTAGATGAGTCAACACAAGGCAAAAAGCCACTAGACGAGTATCAACATTAGAAGAGTCAAAATTAACTCTTGGAGTTTAATGTTAAACATTCCTACTACACGAGTACTTCCATTAGACGACTCAAATGGAAGGTTGGAAAGTCGTGTAAAGTCAATCATGCATTAGACGAGTATTGGGACCGTTATATGAGTCCATATGAATTGATCAGATTGTGCTAAAATAATCAATAAATCACTAGGTGATACAAAGATCAAGTCTGATATGATGATTGAAAGTTGAACGTTGAAATCAATGATTGAATAAAAAAGAATATATCAAATATGAAAGCAACTACTCTTTGATTGAAGATTGTGAATATTGTCATATTATTTTAAACCAATCACAAGCAAGGGAAATACTTTGTAGATAAAAGATTGTAAGAGAATATCCTAAAGATCAAAGCCACAACGGTAATGTGATTGAAGAAATTAATATTAATGAAATGTAAAAGGAAAGAATGGATAATTTAAAGGAAGCATATACTTTGAGTTTTATATCAAGAACTTCCAAATGAAGAATGAATGAGCTATGTTTACTTAAATGAATATACATCAACGGTCAAATTGCACAATGTATTATAAATACCAAGACTAAGATGAAGAAGAAAAGAATGATAGTACGAAGAAGAATAAGAGAGTTATACTAAAAGAATGATGAAATAATACAAGAACATAATTGTCAAATCTACAAGGAAAATCAAAGTGAGATACTCTGAGTGCATTGTAGTGTGAGATTGGGTTGAGTGATAACCATTGTAATATCCTTCACATTGTTAAATATATCTTGTGAGCTTTATTGTACTCTCTTATATGACATGTTATTGTTTATTGTAATTGAGAAATCTCAATCTCAAAGAGAGATTTAGAAGAATACTTGGAGAGGTTTATACTAGTAAGCTAAAGAGGGCAAAACTTGTTGTAACCTGGAGAGGTTGGTACTTATTACTGGTAAAGGGATTTATTAAGTGGAATTTCTTAAGTAAATTACTTAGAAGACTACAGTAGCCTCAGCGTTTGGGGGTGAATCAACATAAATTTTTGTTTGGATTCTCTTCTCTATACTTTACCTTATTAATATGATTTCTACGTAAAATGACTTCAAAATGTGTATAGGTTCTATTCACCCTCCCCCCCCCCTTCTAGAACCATTTTTCACCAATAGAATGGACTACCAAATTTAATACTTAGGTTTTTAGCATAAAAGGTGTTGATGATCCTATATGAATCTCATATTTTCCAACAACTGCATGGATTCAATTGTAGTACAATAATGTCGTATCCACATGGATTTGGTTAGAATAAAACAGTAACTTATGATCTATTTGAATTTTCAATAAAATAGTGATAAAAGTTGAAAAATTGAAAAAAAAGATTTGCTTAGTGAAAGTGATTGATGTTGATAAGAATGTTGGGGTCGAACTTGACTAATATTCTTCTAGTGCACTGTTATCTACTCGTTTATAAGTTGTGTTCTTTTTTTTCTACTGTTCTTGAAAGTGCTCTTTATTGTAATCCAAAATCCATTCCTAATATCAAGGATCTAAGGTTATTAGACTCAATGCAATTCCTCAGCCCCTGATTGAATGACTCCTTACATTAAGAACAAGACTTTATGTTCAGCTAAAGCAGATAGATTTATTCCTAGCATTTAATATAACATTAGGAAATTTCGATTATATGTAAACTTAAACCAGTTTCCACTCAATTTAAGTTGATGAAGTAAGATGAGTAATCAAGTCATCAATACGCATAAATCAAATAACCAATACACAAAGCAAGAACGTAGCATATATTTGAATAAACAACAATGTAGAGAATTAGAGAAGTTTACATTCAATCCCAGCAAGAGAGTCTAGTTGTTCATGATAGTGAGTTCAAGTACAAGAATGTCGAGTTATTATCCTTCTCCCATAGTTCTCCTAAACTCTATTACAAAAAGTGTCTAAACTATCCTAGAACTGAACAAGAAAACCAGCATACAGATAATAGAGCAATGTTATGTTTTTATAGAATTTAAGCATATAGTTCTAGCTCCAAAAGTGTTTGTCAACCCTTGATGTTTTCTCCCTAGGTGGGTTTTATCCTAGCTTGAGCCTTTGGTGCGGTGGTCAATAATATAGCTTTCCTTTATGAGGGTTTTCTCTAAGGCTTAGCTGCCAATTTTGGTGCTTAAGGTTTCTCTATATGCCTAGATTATTTATCAATCTTGAGTTATTTTCATTTTATTCTCAATCGTTTAAATTCTCTAAGTTGCTTCCTAGACTATAAATGAACCATACATGCTTTACCTCATGCCAACATAAGGGGGTTCAACATCTTTGACAATACAAAGTGATGGAGCCCTTCTCCAATTCTTGTAGTAATGTATTTCAAAGGGAGATTTAAAATTATTAAATCCACTAAGAAACTTAGTTAGCATCCTCTTTGGAGGAAGATTACTTGAAGAAGAAATTAGGAGAAGTACTCCTTTAATGATTTTCAAATAGAACAAGACATTGCTTATAGCAATTCAAATCTCATTCAAATAAAAAAGTGATTTGTACATGGAGGCAAGGGGTTTTATGTATAGATGTTCTAGCTCCCCTTGCAAGCTTGGAAAATTCAATATAGGATTAAAAAAAAAGCTTGAACATTACACAAGAGGAGAAAGCAGTGCCTAGAATTAGTCTAAATATGGCTTATCCTACGTGATGTGAGACTTCCTTCCATGAGCCTCTTCTCAAGTGTTAGGTGTCATCTTATAGCACCCTTTTGACGCTTTTAAGTCCAATTTGAGGCTTAATTAGGTCCAAGTTAGGCTTATGACTCTACAAAATCCTACAAATTACAGAAAAGTTGTACATAAATAGAATTCATATGAAACTAAGAAGAAAGAAGAAAATTCACAATATTCAACATTTCAAAGTATTAGAATATTTTTTTAGGCTCCATCTTCTTCTATCCTTTTGGTCATGGGTTTTGTGGTTGAATAGTTTCCATCATACCCTCCGTCTTCAAAAGAATTTATCCTCATATTTGAATGATGTTCAGCAAGAACAACCTTTGTTGGCGAATAGAAGTTAGACTATTACCTAGGATAGAAAAAAAAGTTCAAGGTTGTGCAATTCCTTTTAAGAGATTCTTTCTCATCTACTTTACTAGAGGCTTGTATGATTAGTTCTCATTCTTCTTGACTTTTTCTAATTCTTTTTTTTTTCTGGGTTCTCTCTCACTTGTTGAGGTGTGAGAGACACAGTTATTTTTCTTCCTTGGTGAGTGAAACTTATTTTGTTAGCAAAGCCATCATAAGTAGATTTGCAACTATATTTCCATTGCCTATCATCATGGTAACCAAGTCACATAAAATTTCATCTTGATATTTCTTGTAGGAGATAGGTATACTTGATTATTAACTACTATATCTCCCTTATTTCTAATAAAATAAAGTTTTTAAGGTTTTGGATGGATGTAGTATTTAAGGATACATTTTTCACCATCCATGAACTACAACAATTACAGCAAAAAGCCGGTATCCACAATAAAAGACAAATATTTTCAAAAAGTTCACATCTGTGTGAAATAGATTTTCTCGTGATTATTCTAACTCGTTTGGTTGCTTTCAAGAAACTTTGTCACCATCAATAAGTCTCCTTCCATTACAAAGCGAAGGGAATATTACCCATGAATTATAATCTGTCTATAAAATGGCATTACCAACGAAAAACATATCAAGAAATACAAAATGGTTAACAAGGGTGGTATTACTAACTATATCCGTCTATAAATTAATTATAAATTAGATTTGACAATCAATGTTTTATTTTGTGATTTATCCATTAGTAATGGCCATTGGTAAAGTAATTGAAATGAACTAAACCATCTAAATAATAAAATTAGTTACAACCACATGGAAGATGTGATTTCAGAGAAGCATTCTCAAAGAAATGGTTCGGAAATAAAAAGAGGAATTATAAAAAGGACGTTTCGAGAAGGAGTTATATGATTTACATGTGTAACAAAAACTAGATCAAAATTAGTGCGCAGTGAAAGTTAGTTTATCTTCAAAAAGTATAGTTCTATAGTTAGGGCTTCATAACTACGTTAGAAGACAAAAATACACATTTGTAACACAAATATTCACTTGAACAATCCGTGAAGCACAATAGCAACAAACAAGATTTCTTGTTTTACTGTGTGTATCTTTAAATTTCTATTTCATTTGACAATTGCTCCCCGGTTATCTCTTCTTCTTGAATTCTCTTTTTATTTCAATAATTGTTGTTATGTATAATTGGTTATAGTGAAACAAATTTTGTGTTTTTATTATTAACAAATGATAATATGAGTTTCATTTGTTTATTTATTTTTTAACACATAACTAATAATTGATTTTTAAAATAAAAATATATATTTTAGAAGATCAATTATTACTTGTATGTTTTCAAATAATTATTAAATGTATTGATTTAAAAATTTATCCTATTTTAGATACCATACGTCGAAAAGAATAAAACATATTGTTGAGTTGAAAACTTTATGTTTTACAATGAAATACTTATCGATGATATTCCTTATGGATAAAAGTGTAATACTTACATACTAAAATAAAAAAATATATATTAAATATTACCGTTTTTTTTACTTTTAATAAAACTATTTGTAAAATAAAAATTATAATGTGTACACTAATTATGGTCGTTACAATTTTCATAATATTGATAATAAAAAAATATAAAATAAAACCAGTTTGATTTTGGTTTAGTGCGTATAGCAAACTTTACTTATGACTATTTTGATTGTTGCACTTAAAATATTTGTATAATTCGTATGTATGCGAGTTTGGAGTTTATTATTATTATAGATTTTGTTTATACTTAAACTAGCGTTGATCTGATTCTTATATCTATGGCTTGCTAATATTTTAATTCGACTTTTTTGTGGTTCTCAAATTCTAACATATATATCTGAGTAATCAACAATATTTATTTTTCCTAAAACTATTTCAATGCAAATATTACTTGACAGAATCAAAATATACGTAATTTATAATAGAATTATGCAGCAGCAGAAGATCTAATTATGCTAGCTAATAGAATCAACAAAAATGAAGAAACCAACCATTTATTAGTCCAATAACTGGTCATTATTGTAATTGAAACAACTACCACACAAATAGAAATAGATTAAAGTAACTATGAGTTTGACCTAAGGCTGCGTACTATAATTTGTACCAAATATAGCACTGTTCACCTTCCAAATTTTTGGGAAACTAAAGAACAAAGACACACTTAGAATATTGAAGTCAGAAACCTTCTGATATTAAACATGCAGCTGTCAGGTAAAGGTGCAGACCAGGTTTTTGTGAAAATAACCTTTACCTTCTTCAATCCGAAAAGGATTTCATTTTCTATTGTCATTGTCATGATGATAACCAGCATTTTCGTTCAGCCTCAAGTTGTTCGGATAAAGGATTTGACCACCCAACAGCAACTGAGGCCGAGCTTCAGTTCCAACATTGGCTGGAGAAGAAACTGTTGTTTCACCGAGAGATAACGGTGGAATCTGTGGTGTCTGAACACTGGTAGGCCTAAAGTTTTGAGCTAACAGATTAGACCTCTCATTGTGAAATTGAGCCATAAGTTGTGCATTCATTGTGTTGAAGTTGGTATTCAGTTCCCTTGGACGAGCACTATTCAAGGGGGGAAGTGAATGAAAAGCTCCCGTTGAAGACCCTTGAAAGTAAGGACCAAAGGTACCATTTGAGGATGGCTTGATCCTTCCCCAGTTGAGAGCTTGATTACCCTCAAGAAGTTGAATGGGAGGAATGCCAATTCTAGCGCTAGGCCTATGAATTGGAACTTTTGCCCTTGGAGGCTGAACTGTGGGGAGATTCACGGTTGAGTGAAATCCATTTCCATGTGATGCATGAAGTGTTGATCTGTCAGCTGTCACTGGAACCATGTAACTGCTTGGTATATATGGTAACATTTTAGAAGCCACCTTTTCCCACTTCTCAGATAATTCTCTTGCAGTTTTGTTCCTTATAATTTGCAAATCTGGATCTACAAATTTGACATGCCAGTTACCTAGACCATACTTTTTAACAAAACTCAACAAAGCCTCAAGTTCCATCTCAGACCAATCATCATCAACGTCTTTGTAATTTAGAAACCCTGGACGTGTCCTTGAGGTTCTAGAGCCAGTATTTCCATAATTTGATGCAGAATATTGAGCTAAACCATTCTGACAAAAATCATGAGGTTGATCTAGTTAGCATGGTGATGAAAGGTTTTCATCAAAATTACAATGAGATTAAGTAAACTTAGTACCTCTAAATTGGATGAAGAGTTGAAAATGTTTTTTTCCTGAGTAGCACGATCCATTGGAGATGAACATTGAACATTTACATCTAGAAAGGAAAATTGCGCTTAGTTATTGCCCAGTTTTAAGGTGATATCATATCACAGTCTGTATTTGATTTTGTTTTATAACATGTCATTGTTTTGATTCCTTACCTTTCCAAGGTGAAGCAGCATTCACCGCAGCAGCAAGTTTACTGCGCATAATTGTCTCAAAGTCGAAGAGATTATTCAATGATCCTGAACATTTAGGGGTTGTGTTCATCAGTACCTTCTCTTTCCCTTTTGTACTTTGCGTAGGTGCAGCTGATTCTGAACTGTCAAGGACTGTGTTCATCCAAGTAACTTTTTCTTTTCCTTTTGCAGTTTGATCCGGTGAAGCTAAACCTGAACTTTCAAAGGGCTCCTTCTGTGTGTTCATCGAAGTAACTTTTTCTTTCCCTTTTGTAGTTTGATTCGGTGGAGCTTCAAAGGGCTCCTTCTGTGTGTTCATCGAAGTAACTGGTTCTTTCCCTTTTCTAGTTTGATTCGGTGAAGCTAAACCTGAACTTTCAGAGGGCTCCTTCTGTGTGTTCTTCGAAGTAAATTTTTTTTCTTTCCCTTTCTTAGTTTGATTCGGTGGAGCTAAACCTGAACTTTCAAAGGGCTCCTTCTGTTTGTTCATCGAAGACAATTTTTTCCCCCCTCTTATAGGAAGCTTCTCACTGCTAGAACATATTTTTTACCTTGAAGACAGTGTTTTATTTAGCACACAAACAAAACAAACACTTAGGTTGTGGACTTACCGTTTCCTTGTTTTGTTGGGGTCTTTTCCAGCACACGCTGCTAATTCTGTTCGAAGCATTTCAGTTGCATGCGGTTGAATTTGTAACAAAGGGTTTATAAGACATTCAGTGGATATCTTTCTTATTGTCTCCTCTGAGTTGGTATACCTGTTGATTGATTCCATGGTATAACAAACTTTATTACAACCATCGTTTTCAAACAGAAGTGTCTCAAACAACCTAAGTAGATGGTGAAAAGTATTGACATGGCTAAATAAGGAAATGGTCTCACATAAATTCTGAAGGAAAACAAATATTTCATTCAAAAGAGTAAGAATATATAAAATAAGGATAATAATAAAAAATATAAAACACTAAATAAATAATCAAGCTGCACATTATTAAAAGAAGGGAAAGTAGTACCTAAGCAGCATAAGTTCCGAAATCTTATTTTCTTCGACAGTTCCTCTTTTATTTCCAACTTCACTTTCATCTAATTCAGTTGGTTCATTGGGCTTGCGATTGTGGGGCATAAAAATCATTAAAGGCCATAGCAGTAACAAATATTATCCATGGAATATATATATATATATATATAAATCAAAACTCTAAGCATAAGAAAAATGGTTAGACAAATTTCATACTAAAAGCATACCTCGTCAACTGAGGTGAAACTCGAGGACTCTGGCTTAGCAGCTTCATATTCAGACAATTCAGACAATTTTGCTTTCTTTTTTTCTTTTGAATATATGGAACGACTCAAGGAGGATTTTTTATGCTTCTTTTTTCTCTTCAATTTCTCTTTTGGCTTTGAAAGATCTTCATGGTGTGATCCATCAGGAATAGCCTTCAGATGAAAACAAATCAAAGCAAGTGTACATTTCAAGAAATCAAACTAATTTTTCCCATAACAAAGCATTTCAAGTAACTATAACTATAACTTAGGCTAATAACCTTTCTAAAACATTTGGTTATTTTGAGAAATACATTGATTAAATTGGTTTATATGAATGGAAATGAAGGGTACCTGAACTTTAGAAGTTAATAACATGTTTTGTGAAAATTACTATTGCTGATGGAGTTATTTATATATATGCAACCCAAAGTTTTCATTATCATTATTCTCATGGAAAAAACAAGTTGAAAAGAAAAAATAGAAAACCATTTTAATATAGTATTTATTCATCGTGACACTATCTTGAGCATAATATAACGAGTGAAAATTAATAATGTAGTGATCAAAGGGTTTATTATATTAAGGCATAACATTCAACATATAACTTTAATTAAGAGATAAATAAAATATTTATCGTAACTATACGTTTGATTATAATTGTGACAAGTCATGTAGTCCTATACTTTTATCTGGCCACTGATTGTTAAAATAACCGAGCCTCTGTATGAATTTTGAAAATTTCAAAAAATACAAGGTATACAATTTAGAAATTAAATAATTGAAGAACATAAAATAATTACAAAAATAAAGTTATTTTTTTCAATGGTAAGAAAATAAAAGGTTGAGTTAATATATGTTTAAAGAGACATTATTTTTATACAACCACTAAATATTGTAGAGGTTGTTAATATATGACCATTTAGGGTATTGAATGAATTGAAATAATTAAGGGTTAATTATTCTATCATAATTGAAGCATCAATCCATGTAGCTAGTTTATCAAAGGAAGAAATCAAAGTCATTACGAAAAAATTGATATTTAGGAGTAATTATCAAAACTTCTTGAGGATCGCGAAACAATTGAATTTCGAAAATCTTACGATGTCAAGACAAAATGTTAAGTTAATTATTTCATGTGAAACACAAGATTGGGGATACATTCACTAAGTTTTTTAAGTATGAAGATTTAGAGCAAAAGTTGGTGAGTATTAAAAAATTGAATAAGGATTTTCTAATTAAGGGAAAATACTAAGTTAATGTGTATTGAGGGACATAGTTCTTGTTTAACCACTCGTATTTGAAAGATCATTAATATTATGAATATCAAAAGACAAAAAGCTTACTGCATCCTCCCCTAGAGCATGCTCTACATTGTCTGAACTGCGATCAACACTGCTCTTACTAGCTTCTGATTTTGAAGACATGTCTTCAAGATTTTCCTCTTAATAAACTCAGAAACCTTGGTATTATTTTTCACTGTTTATCTACAAATGAAAGAGTAAAATCATGAGAACAAATTGTATGTGTTAGAATAATCAATAATCAATTTCACTGGAGGATTGCCAAATCTGAATGAAAAAGAAGAGTTCATATAACTATTAGTAACATTACAATCCTGTGAGAACATGTGTAAAAATTCCCATTTACGTATATTTAATTAACAAAATGCCAAATTAAAAGTTGAATTTAGGGCTAATACATGTACAACAACTAATATTTAATATATATATATATATATATATATATATATATATATATATATATATATATA
>Ga0209589_1009144_pt1 | contig 15101 bp, 9 predicted proteins | sample CowpeawhiteBW_FD_187525 | JGI IMG/M metagenome (GOLD analysis project Ga0209589, IMG submission 187525) | Root nodule microbial communities of legume samples collected from California USA - Cow pea white BW (SPAdes) (version 2) | ecosystem: Host-associated > Plants > Roots > Nodule | place: USA... | reverse complement strand
CTCAATTTTTTATTAAATTATGATAAATTATTTTTTAATATTATGTACAAAAAATATATATTGATAAAGAATAAAAGAATAAATTCATTATTAAAAAGTGATTAAAAAAGGAAACTATTGATGAAAACAAGATAGATTATACTTCTTCACATATTTTGAAACATTATAATCAAATTGTTTAGTAGAGAAGCAATTTTTTAAACCTTTATACTAATGACCAAATATAATGATCTCAGAATTATATTACTTTGGCCCCTTCAACATTTTTAGTCAAGATCCACCACTGCCTAGGAGAATATAAGAGGATGGGCCTTAAATACGTATGCAAGGCCTAAAATGAACTTTACATGAGGCCAAGGAAGATGTGCAAACCTAGCTTAGGACCTTTTTCTTGTAAATACTAGATTAAGATTTTATTTTGAGCTTTGTATTTTGGGTCTAGTAGAATAGGATTTTCTTTGGGCCATGTATTGGGCCTTAGAGAAAATTGGGCTTTAGAAAGTAGTTTGGACCAAAAAGGGAATTGGGCCTTGATTTGGGCTTGAGAGGAGCGCATAATGCTAGAGGGATCTAGAAGCTTCAAGGCTTGCTCTCCAAGGTTCCAAGTTGATGCACCATGGCAAGAAGAGTGAGACTTGCTTAGGTGGCAAGTCACACCTCCCACATGCTCCTTTTTGGCTCCAAAATTCAACTTTCTATACTCCTTTTCCCATCTTTTTGGAGACTCCTTAGTCTACTTTTAGGCTATAAATAAAAGCCTCCTCTCATGTATTTTTCAGCTTGAAATTGAGTAATGAATTATTTCCCAAATTTTTGCACAAACCTCTTTTGAGCTCACCTTAGAGTAAACTCTTCTCTAGTTTACTTTAGTCTTCTTCCTTAGGAGTTTGCACCCCTCTTAAGAATCTTTTCACCTACACCAAACTAAATACCTTAAGCTTATTTCCTTAATGCTTCCGTGACCAACACCATTAACGGAGCTTCCATCTTTTCACCTTAAGTTTCAATGAAGACAAGAAGAAGCCATTAAAACATAATGGAAAACAATGAAAGGGATGAAGAATTAATAAATTTCCTTTCTAAACATGCTTAGTCTTCTTAAGCATATGCTTCCATCCTTGGTTAGGGTTAATCCTTCATCATCGTACGAAGGTAGCGATGCAAACTTTAACCCCTGAACAACCACCAATGATATAGGATGGAGCCTCAGGGAGAAACCAAGGATCGGGAGGTTGGCTGTTCGGAGGGACAAGTCTAGAGCCGTCAAAGTGGGTCAAAACCCCGTGGGCCAACCCGGTTCACCACAAGTTTGGGTCGGGTTGGGTTGAAATTGTTTTTACAAATGTTAGTACGAGTCAATTTTTGACCCGACCCACCAAGAACCCGGTTCACCCAGGTTGAACCCGTGGTGAGCCGGGTTGGCCCACCAACCCGTATGGTCACACATATTATGTTGGGCTTTGCAATGTTGAGCTATTTTTTAAACCAAACACATTAGTGTGTTGGCAAATGGAAACCTAGCTTCAACTCCAATCAGATGAGGATAAAGAAGATGCTTCAAGAGATGAAAACATTGTTGATTTATCCATTCAAGACTCTAATATTATAGTTGGATAAGTGACAAGAATGCTTTGATCTTAGATAGTAATTTGATTTTTTTTTTAATTTTGGTTTGTATTGGAGTTTAACACCATTTTGGATTGTACTTAGATTGTATTGAAGTTTATTTAAATTTTAATTCGAATTATAATTTATGACTTAAGCAAAAAAATTATATTATATTTTAATTAAGTGGGCTAGTGAGCCAACCCGTTTAACCCACCAACCCGTGGTGGGTCGGGTCGAGTTCGAAGTTTTTTGGCTCGCTTATAAGTGAGACGGGTTGGGTTGGCCCACTAAGTGGCCAACCTATAGTGGGTCGGGTCAAGCTGGGTGGCCCATTTTGACAGCTCTAGACAGGTCACTAAGCTGGGCAACGACCTGAACTTGAACGATGAGAAGGAGCTAAAGAAATTGGTATTGAAAAACAAAGACCTCTTTTATTGGACTTTAGTTGACATGCTAGGGATCCACAAGGGCGTATTGTCCCATAAGCTCGCCATATTTAGGGAGGCTTGATCAGTTGCTCAAAAGAAACGCCGACTTGGGGAGGAAAGAAGAAAGGTCGTTGAAGCCGAAGTGTAGATACTCTTGGAGGATAGGTTCGTGCGGGAAGTGAAGTAGACTACTTGGCTCACCAATGTGTGTTGGCAAAAGAAAAATACAAGTCAAATGCTGAAGCAAGATTTTGATGATGATAAAATAAGCCTAAAAGCCATCTGGAAGTCAATATGAAGAACATGTGTTTTTATGTTTAAAGCTATCTTGTAAATTGTACTTAGAATAGTTAGAATCAACAAGCAAGATCAAAATTCTGGTATTTCTCGAAAAACCAATGTGATAATCGATTATCACTTAGGTGTCTGCATCATTGTTATTATTTTTATTGACAAATATGATGAAGATGATGACATGAGTCTAGAATTTTAGGTGTTTGCATCATTGTTATTATTTTTATTGCTATTGTAAAGTGTTTGATTTCTTAATAAAAGTGCATTTTATTTACCATTGTCGAATTGAGGGGGAGCTTTTCTCTTAATTTTTTTTTTCAAATGATCAAAATCAAGGGGAGAAAAAGTTTAAAAGTTTAAACAAATAGTGCTACTAACAAATCTACTTGTGAGATTTTTGATTGTAGATATTTTAAACATATTGTTTTGATCATCATAAAAAATAGGGAGATTGTTGGCAAAAGAAAAATACAAGTCAAATGCTAAAGCAAGATTTTGATGATGATAAAATAAGCCTAAAAGCCATCTGGAAGTCAATATGAAGAACATGTGTTTTTATGTTTAAAGCTATCTAGTAAATTGTACTTAGAATAGTTAGAATCAACAAGCAAGATCAAAATTATGGTATTTCTCAAAAAACCAATGTGATGATCGATTATCCTAAGCTGAGTCAAATTTTTCAGAAAAGCACTGGAATAATCGATTATCACCTCTGATAATCGATTATCTGCTCAAAATTTTATTTTCATAAAATACACTGGAATAATCGATTATCACTAGTGATAATCGATTATCTCTGTCAGTTTGAACGTGACTGTTCAGTTTTTGACCTAATTTTTGGAACCCCTATTTAAGGAACATCACAGTTACTTCAAACTAACCTTTTTTAGAAGCTAGAGTGCTAGTGTTGTGACTGCAAAGAGAGTTCTCTAAGTGTTCTCAAAAGAAGCTTTGAAAAACCTAGTGTGGGTAGAGCGATAACTTTTCCTGAGAGGTTTTCTAGGAGATTGAGTGTTACTGCTGTTGCTAGGAAAGCTAAGGTCAAGGTTCTCTGTGTGATTCAGAGAAAGGTGTTCATCTCTTATGTGTTCAAGAGAGGTGTTTTCTTTCCTTAATCTTTTACTATCCGATTGTAATCTAATATTTGTTAGTGCTTGAGTTAATCTCTTTATTTGAAGAGATTAACAACTGGACGTAGGATCTTTCGATCTGAACCAGTATAAATACTTGTGTTCAATCTTCTTCTATATCTCTATATTGAATCTACTGTTGCATATAAAGGAACTAATATCAAATTAATCGGTAAAATTCCAGAAAATTTTTAAAGTGTTAATTTTATTACTTAAAACCAATTCACCCCCTCTTGGTTTTTGTCCAAAAGCTAAACATTCCGCTGTGCGATACCAATAATTGGTATCAGAGCTTGCTTTGATAGTTATTCAAATTTTTCGAAAATGGTTGGACAAAATCAAACTTTTGCTGAGGGTGCGTCTATCAACAGACCTCCTCTTTTTACTGGTGAAAATTATCCTTTTTGGAAAGTTAGGATGCAAATTTTTCTGGAATCAGTTGATAGAGGTATTTGGGATGCTATGTTAAATGGACCATTTGTTCCTGTTAATGTTGTAAATGATGTGGAGAAACCAAAGCCATTCTCACAATGGACAGTAGACGAAAATAGACGAGCTCAGTATGATGTAAAAGCTAGAAATATAATTTCATCTGCTTTAACCCCTGATGAGTTTTACAGGATCTCAATCTACACTAGTGCACGAGATATGTGGGAAATCTTGCGTGTGACTCATGAAGAAACAGATGACGTGAAAAGGACACGCAAGAACTCCTTAATCCAAGAATACGAGATGTTTCGAATGAACAAGGAGAAACTATCTACGATGTGCAAAAACGATTCACACACATCGTCAATCATCTCACAGGTCTAGGTAAAACTTTTGACACTGACGAATTAAATATAAAAATTCTTAAATCCTTGAACAGGACTTGGCAGCCAAAGGTGACTGCCATCACATAGTCACAAAATCTTGCAACGATGATGATGGCAGCCCTATTTGGAAAGCTAATGGAGCATGAGCTTGAATTGGGCAGACTAAATGATGAAGAAGATATTGGAAGAAAGAAGAACATTGCTTTCAAAACTGAAGTGGTTATAGGCAAAAAGAAAAAGGAAGAAGAAGATTCAAATGACAATGAGAATCTTAGTCTCATGATTAAGAAATTTACAAAATTCATGAAGACCAAAGGTAAAAATCAATTCAAGAACAATAAGAAGGAGAATCAAGGATCATCCTCAAATTTCAAGTGCTACGGATGTGGAGAGTCTGGACACGTCAAGGCTGATTGCCCAAATTCAAAGAAAGGTGAAGAAAAGAAGGGCAAAAAATTCTTTAAAAAGAAGGCATACATAGCATGGGAAGATAATGCCTTAAGCACATCAAATTCTAGCGATTCTGGTAATGAAGAAGCAAATCTCTGTTTGATGGCTAATCATGATGATTTTGATAGTGAGGTAAATTCTACTTGCAATGAAAATGACTATGATGATCTTTATGATGCATTTCAACAATTGCTTGTTAAATCTAGTAAACTGGATACTGCTCATAGAAAATTAAAATCTGATTTTAAAGATTTGCAAAGTACATTTGAAAAATATCTTGAAGAAGAAGAAATTTTGAAAAATAAAATTTCAATATTAGAGAATAAAGAAAAAGAAACTATTGAATGTGCTTCCTGTAAAAGCTACATGTTTGATATATGTATTTTGGAGAAACATCTTGAAGATGCTTTGGAAAATATAAACAGTGAAAAATTTGATCTTAAGAAAAATCCAAATAAGATTAAAACAAAACTAAAAGAACTCATATAGTTTGGGTAGAAAAAGGAACTTCTTATACTATGAATACATATGCATGTACTACTACTTGTTTTTATTGCATGAAAAAGGGTCATGCTTCAAATAAATGCAGTATTAAACATTTTGGTGTTCCAAATGGAAAGTATCATCGGGTGTCTGTTCATAGGTAGATATTTTTCTAACCCCAAGGACCTAAACAAGTTTTGGGGGACCTAAATGAATTGTTTCCTTATTTTGCAGATGACTTCAAAATCCAGGAAATCAATGTGGTATCTTGACAGTGGTTATTCAAGGCACATGACTGGAGACAAAAGGAAGTTTAAGAATTTTAAAAGAAAGGAACAAGGATTTGTTACATACGAGGATAACAACAAAGGAAAAATACTTAGAACAGGTGATGTTGGTAGAGGAAATACTTTAGAGATCAAGGATGTACTATTTGTGGAAGGACTAAAGCACAATCTTCTCAGTATAAGCCAATTATGTGATAAAGGACTCAAAGTCATTTTTGAGAGTGACTACTGCACCATTCATCAAAAGGACTCCAAGGATGTAGCCTTGAAAGGTATGAGACATAATAACATTTACTTGATTGATCTTGATAATGCATCATCTAGTGATATAACTTGCTTGGTTGTTAAAGAAGAAAATCCATGGTTGTGGCATAAACGAGCTGCTCATATTCATATGCAACAATTAAACAAACCGATTTCTATAGAATTAGTAATTGGATTACCAAAAATAAATTTTGAGAAAGATAAACTATGTGCTGCATGTCAAAAAGGAAAACAAGTAAAATCATCATTTCATTCAAAAAATGTTATTTCTACATCAAAACCATTAGAACTTTTGCACATGGATTTGTGTGGTCCTTCAAGGATAAAAAGCTTTGGTGGATATTACTATGCTCTTGTTATTGTTGATGATTACTCAAGATATACTTGGACTTTCTTTCTCACCTTAAAAAGTGAGGCTTTTAAGGCTTTTAAGAAATTTGAAAAAGTAGTTCAAAATGAAAAAGACTTGAAAATTAATGTTTTGAGAAGTGATCATGGTGGAGAATTTCAAAATGAATTGTTTGAAATTTTTTTTGAAGAAAATGGAATTATGCATAATTTTTCTGCATGTAACATCCCATTTATTTAATAAAGCTAAATAAAGGATATGTCACATAATATAATATAAGAAGCGAGGATAAAAGAGTATAACGTCACTCCTACAAATATCCCAATTGCTTAGAGGACGAATACAAGAGATACACCACGATGCCAGGTACAAAGTAAAGTAAAAGAGTGAAATGACTTAAACAAATTCCTGGAGAAAACAATACATGGGCCTTAGCCCTAAATGAAGAGCCCAAAGGCAGAAGTCAATCCAAAGGCTAAGCAGCAGAACCATCACCTCCCTGGTTACCACGGATGTTCCTCGCATCTGCTCACATCAACAAGTTGATGATCATCGCAAAAGAGAGTACCACACAACAGGACACACAACAAAAACAAAAGGGTAAGCTAGAGCCAAAAGTGGTTTTGTCATGCAAACAGATATACTTCCACAGTCAATTATACACATGTCATCCAATCATGTTACGACTCCTCAAATGAATACTCTAATACTCGACTCATCCGGATACATATAATCTGGACGGATTCAGCGGATGCTCGCACTTGTGGTGGATACCTTTGCTCACCCCCGAGCTATGTGTTACAAGTGTTACAAATGTTGCAATGAATCAATTCCCTCACACACAAGGTTAGCCCTTAATGAGGTTCAGGCCTTCTGCTACTCCCACCATAGGAGTCAGTCCGCTCTAAGTGAGACTAACTGACGCCTTATAGAGTCAGGATGCAATCCTTACCTTGAATTGTTACCAAATTATATAGATGGGGCACCACCATGGACACACTAACAGGGGCCATGGAATTACGTCCCGACCACTGAAGCACTACTCTAGAGTATCACTTAGAGATCCCAAGGATTTACGTACTGACCACATACTATACATATTCAATCAATCATGAAATATTCACCACACATGTCAATATCATATCAATCTTTGTAATCATCCCTCATTCGTATCTCATATTTAGTTAACCACAACTCATCCTTCCCAAAGCCATGAAAATAGAATCGTACATCATGCCAATACCATGCCAAGGAACATCATTCATTTTTCATGAATCCCTCCATATTTCATGTCCACTCCATAACCAACTCATCATGTTAAATTTTGTGAACCAATCCCATACAAACATCATGCTCACATCATGCCAAAACTCATGAATCATAATTTCCATCTCATTCATACAGGGTCACTCAATTTATACAGTTCATACCGAAGATAAAGCATAACAAGCCAAACATACAATTAAGGCCCCAACAACATAAAAGGTACAGTTGCATAAAGAAATCCCGTGCCACTCTCGCTCAAGCCATAGGGTCTCGCTTAGGCGAGACTGTCATTAGGGAACCCTACGATGCTCGCGGATTCTCGCTTAAGCGAGCCGCTACTCGCCTGGACAAGCATGTCCCTCACCCAAAAGAAAGTCTTCCTCGCCTGAGCTACGCCTACAGCACAAACCTCAAACCTCCACTCGTCCTCGCTTAGGCGAGCCTCTCTCGCCTGAGTGAGATGGTGTCTCGCTCAAACGAAAGCTCTCCGCCTCAGCGAGAGCTCGAGCGTGAGTTTGAGTCTGTCTCTGCAAGTCTCGCCTGGGCGAGGCCTGGTCGCCTGGGCGAGAGTGTTGGGTCTCGCCACTGTTCATCCTGAAACAACCATATTTTCACATCCAAAAAATGATGTCAACCATACCATACATTCATAGCAATATATAAGCTCAAAAATCACGAATCACAAGATAACAACCATCGCACCAAACAAGAGGGTTCTAGCTTCCCTTACCTGGACGAATGCTAGCGGAAGGTACAAGCACACACATTAGAGGATTACTACAGATTCAAGAACTGATTTGCAAGCTGGAATACTGACACTAGAACAGAAAACGAGATTACTAAAAGAGCTCTAGTTGGAACTGCAACAACAGAGTTAGAAAAGAGGAAGTATTAGTTGGGGATTGACTTACATGTAATAAATGGAGTTCTCCTAGCTCAACGAAGAATGAGAGCCAAACCCTAGCAGAGCTTTGTTGGAAGGAGAAGAGAGAGTGAAAGTGTTGTTTTTCTGATAGGTGTAGAGAATGAGAGGAGTAAGGCTGGTTTAGGGGTTTTGGGTACCCTTTGGGCCAGCCCTTAGGCCCAAAAGTTAAGGCCCTGCCCTTTAACATAATACCAGAAAAGTGGGTCTTACACTGCACCTAGAACTCCTAAACAAAATCGTGTTGTAGAAAGGAAAAATAGATCCTTAGAGGAACTAGCTCGCACAATGTTGAACGAATATGAAGTGCCTAAATATTTTTGGGCTAATGCTGTGAGCATGACTTATTATGTACTAAATAGAATGCTTATTAGACCAATCTTGAAAATTACCCCCTATGAATTGTTTAAAGGAAGAAAGCCTAATGTAGCACATTTAAAAATATTTGGATGCAAATATTTTGTCCTAAACAATGGAAAAGAAAATTTGGGTAAATTTGACTCTAAAGCAGATGAAGCTATTTTCTTAGGATATTCATTAACTAGTAAAGCCTATAGAATTTTTAATAGAAGAACCTTGAATGTAGAAGAATCTGTGCATGTTGTTTTTGATGAAATTGTGGACCTTGAGGAGAATCCTCTTGAGTCAAATAAAACAAATACAAGTGATGAAGAATATTTTAAAGAAGCTCTTGATAAGATGTACCTAAACGAGAACCCACTGGCTGAACCTGAAGATCTGGCCAAAAGCTGGAAATCACCTAGAGGATTGTCTCTGGAAAATGTCATTGGAGATATATCAAAGGGAGTAGTAACTAGAAATATGTCAAATTTCTGTATGACTGTTGCTTTTGTTTCACAGATAGAACCCAAAAATGTAGAAGAAGCTCTTCAAGATGATCAATGGTGTATTGCAATGCAACAAGAGCTGAATCAATTTGAGAAGAATGAAATTTGGAAACTCATTCCTAGGGATGATTCACACCAAGTCATAGGAACAAAGTTGGTGTTCAGAAACAAGCTGGATGAAGATGGAAACATCACTAAAAACAAAGCCAGACTTGTAGCAAAGGGATATAGACAAGAAGAAGGTATAGATTATGATGAGACTTATGCTCCAGTTGCTAGGTTATAAGCTATACGTTTACTTCTTGCTTATGATTCACTCGTGAAATTTAAACTGTATCAAATGGATGTTAAAAGTGCCTTTTTAAATGGATTTATTAAAGAAGTGTGTATGTTGAACAACCACCTGGTTTTGAAGATTATGAGTTTCCAAATCATATCTTTAAATTAAAGAAAGCATTGTATGGATTAAAACAAGCACCTTGATCTTGGTATGAGCGTTTAAGCACATTTTTGTTAGAAAATGATTTTGAAAGAGGAAAAATAGATTTAACTCTGTTTATTGAAAGAGTAGGTGAACATATTTTACTAGTTCAAATTTATGTAGACGATATCATATTTGGATCTACTGATAATTCTTTGTGTAAGGGCTTTGCAAGTATAATGCAGGGAGAATTTGAAATGTCAATGATGGAAGAATTGACATTCTTTTTGGGTCTACAAATTAAGAAAATGGAAAATGGAATCTTCATCTCTCAATCTAAGTACTGTAAAGAAGTACTTAAGAAATTTGGAATGGATACTGCTAAAGAAGCAAGTACTCCTATGGGAACCTCTTGCTATATAGACAAAGATGAATCAGAAATAGAGGTAAATCAGACTATGTTTAGAGGTATGATAGGTTCTTTGTTATATCTTACTGCAAGTAGACATGATATTATGCAATATGTATGTGTGTGTGCTCGTTTTCAAGCCAATCCAAAAGAATCACATCTTACTGCTGTGAAAAGAATCTTAAAATTTTTAAAAGGACCTGCATGCTTTAGACTTTGGTATCCTTCAGGAGCATCTCCCAGTTTGATAGGCTATTCAGACGCTGATTATGGTGGTTGTAAAATAGATAGAAAAAGTACTAGTGGTACTCGAGATCTCTTAGGAAGTTCATTAGTTTCTTGGCACTCTAAGAAACAAGCTTGTGTGGCTTTGTCAACTACAGAGGCTGAATACATAGCAGCTGGAAACTGTTGTGCTCAAATTTTTTGGATGAAACAAAAGTTAGAAGATTATAATATTTTTCTAAATCATATACCTCTGAAATGTGATAATACCAGTGCTATTAACTTAACCAAAAATCCCATAATGCACTCTAGGATAAAACACATTGAAATAAGACATCATTTCTCAGGAGATCACATAAGTAAGGGCAACTGTGAGATAGAATATGTAGATACAAAGCATCAGTTAGCTGATATCTTTACCAAAGCATTAGCTAAAGAAAGATTTTATGAACTAAGAAGAGACTTAGGCATATTAGAGATCTCTTGAAATTGCCAAAACTTGAATTTCTCCAAAATCTGAAAATCAGCACGTCAATAATCGATTATCATTGCCAAAAATCGATTATCAGCCTCCCCTAAAAATTCCAAAACATTATGGAATAATCGATTATTGGATGTAATAATCGATTATCATTAATTCTGAGCCAAAGTATCAAAACAACTCATGAATAATCTATAATCACTTAGGATAATCGATTATCAGTTTGTCAAGATTCATGTTTTACACAACTTTTGAAACAATAATCGAATATCACTTCCAGATAATTGATTATTACATGTCGTTGGACCAAATTACTTCAAAAACTAGCCGTTGTAACTGCTAGATTTGCATTAAACAACGTGCATCTGACTGTTGGAGACTCTTCCCTATAAATATAAATAATTTTGGTTACTATTACACTTTTTTCACCCATCCAGAACTCAAAGAATCCTCCATTTTTTGCAAGACCTTCAAACTTTTTTTCTCTTTCACTTAAACAATGGCTAAAGCATCTCGAAGAAAGATTCCTACCTGCAGAAGAACTGCATCTCGTGCCACTCAGCCTTCAACTACATCTCAGACTGCATCCATTGAAGGTTGGATTTCAGATGAAGAAAGGAGATATGAATTCATCACTCTATGGAAAGACAAACCTCTCATCACTCCAAAATTCATCAAATCTTAATGGTTTGTCAATCGCCGTTTTACAATCCTTGTATTGCTTGTTGAACAAGGGGTAAAATTCTTCATAGAAATGCAGGGTACCTATTATCCTGATCTGGTACGAGCCTTCTACTACAAACTACAAATTCAGAGATGGAGTGGGGTTTACAAAAGTGAAAGGAGTAGCCATCATTCTGGATGATGATATTTGGGAACATGTTGCTCAATTTCCCATTCATGATGGCACCTCTCCAATCCTCATTGTTGGCATTGAAGGATTTAACAGAATATTTGCCTATAGATCATTTCTACAAAGATCGGATCAAGAAATAGGCCGACAATTGCTAGCAAGACCTCTCAAAGTTGATGAGCGTCTACTTCAATATCTTATTGTCTGGATTTTATGTCCACGTGGTACAAATCATGCATAGTGTAGTGAAGCTGATCTCATGATTATCTATGCTATGCTCAATCACATTCTTATCCTTTGGCCAAGCATTATTCTTGACACAATGCTTAAAGGCACACGACTGCCTCAATATCCACTCCCGTATTCTCTGTTAATCTTTCGCATTTGTGAGTACAAGGGCGTCAACGTCTGTGATGAACAAACTCATCAAACCACTGATGCAAACAAAATTGCAGAAAATTCCTTGAAACAAATGAAATTTATTCCTTTTGGAAATACTTACATTCACAAGGATGATCTGCCTCCCTCTGAAAGTGAAGAAGAAGAAAATCCTCCCACTGCTCATATCCATCCTGTTGACACCAATATTGGCTCATCAAGTGGGGTTGGTGGCTCATCCTCTTCTCTAGAGGATCACATTTTAAACTTAAACCAGAGACTTGAAGAATTCTTTCTCATCTCCACTACCCGACATGAAGATGTCACTAGCTTAACTAGAGGACTAGATTCTAGGATTTCTAATCTAGAACATTAATTTGACAAATATGATGAAGATGATGACATGAGTCTAGAATTTTAGGTGTCTGCATCATTGTTATTATTTTTATTGCTATTGTAAAGTGTTTGATTTCTTAATAAAAGTGCATTTTATTTACCATTGTCGAATTGAGGGGGAGCTTTTCTCTTAATTTTTTTTTTCAAATGATCAAAATCAAGGGGAGAAAAAGTTTAAAAGTTTAAACAAATAGTGCTACTAACAAATCTACTTGTGAGATTTTTGATTGTAGATATTTTAAACATATTGTTTTGATCATCATAAAAAATAGGGAGATTGTTGGCAAAAGAAAAATACAAGTCAAATGCTAAAGCAAGATTTTGATGATGATAAAATAAGCCTAAAAGCCATCTGGAAGTCAATATGAAGAACATGTGTTTTTATGTTTAAAGCTATCTAGTAAATTGTACTTAGAATAGTTAGAATCAACAAGCAAGATCAAAATTATGGTATTTCTCAAAAAACCAATGTGATGATCGATTATCCTAAGCTGAGTCAAATTTTTCAGAAAAGCACTGGAATAATCGATTATCACCTCTGATAATCGATTATCTGCTCAAAATTTTATTTTCATAAAATACACTGGAATAATCGATTATCACTAGTGATAATCGATTATCTCTGTCAGTTTGAACGTGACTGTTCAGTTTTTGACCTAATTTTTGGAACCCCTATTTAAGGAACATCACAGTTACTTCAAACTAACCTTTTTTAGAAGCTAGAGTGCTAGTGTTGTGACTGCAAAGAGAGTTCTCTAAGTGTTCTCAAAAGAAGCTTTGAAAAACCTAGTGTGGGTAGAGCGATAACTTTTCCTGAGAGGTTTTCTAGGAGATTGAGTGTTACTGCTGTTGCTAGGAAAGCTAAGGTCAAGGTTCTCTGTGTGATTCAGAGAAAGGTGTTCATCTCTTATGTGTTCAAGAGAGGTGTTTTCTTTCCTTAATCTTTTACTATCCGATTGTAATCTAATATTTGTTAGTGCTTGAGTTAATCTCTTTATTTGAAGAGATTAACAACTGGACGTAGGATCTTTCGATCTGAACCAGTATAAATACTTGTGTTCAATCTTCTTCTATATCTCTATATTGAATCTACTGTTGCATATAAAGGAACTAATATCAAATTAATTGGTAAAATTTTTTAAAATTTTTAAAGTGTTAATTTTATTACTTAAAACCAATTCACCCCCTCTTGGTTTTTGTCCAAACGCTAAACATTCCGCTGCGCGATACCAACAATGTGGTCCTAGTGAAGAAATTGAGCGGTTAGTGGCAGATGCGCACAAACTTCACTGATCTCAACAAGGTGTGCCCAAGGATGCCTACTCCTTCCCCAACATTGATCGACTCATCGACAAGCGTCTAGTCATAACATCTTGACGAAGGATTAGGTTGGTTCCTTTTAAGATTATGAATGTGGTGAGAGTTAATTAAGAAAGTCTAGTGAAGATTTCCATTGCAGATTAAGATATCAAGCTATCTAAATGTGAAGGAGCACTTCAAAAGACTCTACAGAAGAAAAGAAATGGATTGATTAAAAAACATAAACATGATAACGAATAAGCATAAAAATCGAAATGAAAAAGGAAGAAGTAAGCATAAATGGAAAGGCGAGGGAGGGAAATGTGAGTGAAGCACACCACTTCAAGGAGAGGCCAAAGCTAAGGATCCTTGAAGAGGAGTGGATGTGTGTTGCCACTTGAGTCTAGCCCAAGATAAGGTTTAAAAGTCCCACTACCAAAGGAGGATACCCTCACAAAAGGTTGAACACAAGGTGTATATTAAATTCTAAAATGATAAACCCTTTTACATGTAGTAGAGTACCCCTTATATAGAAATTTTTAGGGGTCTCTAAGCAAAAACCATAAGTTCTAAAGGATCATTAAGCAATAAGAAAACCCTACAATCTAGAAGGTAGGTTAAAATGGTGCAACATCATAGCCTCCAAAGATGCTTCTCGGCCTAGGTTATGTGTCCCATGTTCTAGACGTTTCTAGAACCTTGTAAGGTGGATCATTGACCAGGACATGTGGTCCCCTCATTCTAGATGTTTCTAGAATGCTTTGCTCCTTCTCTCTCTTCCACATGGACTCCTTTTCATCAATGCTCTCAACTTGCACCACCTATGCCTCCTTACGATCTTGATTATCCTACAAAGCAATTAAATATGGATTAGCAAGTTAACTTAAGTGAGTCAATCTTGAATCAACAAGTCAACTTTATGTAAATGTTAACAAGTCAACTTAATAAAAATAAAACTAAGGAAATACTAAATAAAGATAGAGATGGGAAAGCCTCCCTTTTTGTCATGCTTCTAGTGATTCTTCTTGAAAGGTTTTCCATGCTGCTTGGAGTGGTCACGCCTTCATCATCCTCCCCTTCTTGGAGAGAATTCATCCACAAATTCTTAAACCCTACATCAAGAGGTGAAAGATCACACACATTAAAAGAGTTACTTATGTTATAGCTTGGAGGTAAGTCTAACTCATAAGTATTGTTGTTGATCTTCCTAATGACTTGGAAGGACCATCCCCTCTTGGAAGAAGTTTGGACTTCCTTTGAGTAGGGAACAACTCCTTCCTCAAGTGAAGCTAAACCCAATCTCCTTCCTTGAAGATGACTTCCTTCCTTCCTGTGTTTCCATCCTCGTGATGTTTCTTCACCCTTTTCTCAATGGTTTCCTTGACTTGCACATGCAAGTCTTAGATCATCTTAGCTTTGGTTTCCCCCTTTTGGCAAGTCCATGCCTCATGAGTGGGAAGGGGAAGAAGATATAGGGGGGGGGGGGGTCAAGGGA
>Ga0209589_1009143_pt1 | contig 15105 bp, 7 predicted proteins | sample CowpeawhiteBW_FD_187525 | JGI IMG/M metagenome (GOLD analysis project Ga0209589, IMG submission 187525) | Root nodule microbial communities of legume samples collected from California USA - Cow pea white BW (SPAdes) (version 2) | ecosystem: Host-associated > Plants > Roots > Nodule | place: USA... | reverse complement strand
GGGGGAGGGGGGGTTGAATAGAGCCAAAGTTTTGAAGATTGACTAATTCTAATTTTCACATAAAGTTAAGGGACCAAATATATATTTAACTCTACAAATATTATATAAAACATGACATTTTGAATATAATAATATCTTTACTTAATACAAGCGAAAACACATGCTCTCTCGTGCATGTGTGTTCGCATTTAATAATTTTCATACAAATTTAAGTTAAGATGAATAAAAAATATATAATTAATTTTCAAAATATACTTGTAAAATTAGAAAAACAAAATATGTACACAAAATAAATTTTTAAAATAAATGTTTAACTAAAATTTGAAAAAACCAAACTCATTATACAAATTAGGCAAATCAAAATCAGTTACGAGGGAAGAAGTTATCTTTGGTATGACTATTTTTTCCATGTATGTGAATTGCGTAATTAGATTTAAAATTAAACTACAATTTGATTACAATCTCATCCAATTAGGAAATTAATAGTTAATTAGTTACGAACACGTATATAACCAACCATAAATGTCTTGTGGTGTAAATTATTTAGTTTCTCATAAATAATGGCGTTAATTATTTTATGTTTCTTATTTTAAAAACATTAAAATCATCCCAACTAAAAGTAAACCATAGAAGTAGAGGGAGTGATTTCAGTTATTAATGAAATCGGCATTTCCACACGTTTAAAATTTGTTATTTCGACAATTAGTAATAATTTCGATGTATTGTGTTTTACAAATAAAATATTCATTAATACGATATTATAAGTTGATTATATATATATATATATATATATATATATATATATATATATATATATATAAATTAAATATAACTCTTTTTTTTCTCTTTCTTACTTATCTCTTCCACGTTAAATTCATGATTTGCCATCCTGATTCTACTTAATTGTTGGATCCACACAAAAGAGTAGATTACGACTAATATCTGGATTTTACTCGGTCACTCATTCATCCTTTTAGTTCAAAATTATAAAATATTTATTTTCTTAATCCCGTACAATCACATGTCTCATAAAAAATAATTTTAAACTAATATAAAAGAAATTATTTTCACAAGTTTTTCTTGACGCAAATCTCAATTCGTCCAATGAAAGGCATAAACAAAGATTCTCGCTCAACATAGCTTTGGCTTGTTGAGCGAACGAGTACTCGAACTAAAATTCCCCAAAACTTGTACAATGTCCACTTTCCTCATCCAACAAAAGTAAACTTGAGAGTTTTTTGAAATTTTAGTTTTGGTTGGTGCCTAGTGCCATAAAATCACGGCCAATGACACCTAACTTGTGCCTAACGATCTAAATCCTTGGAACTCACTATAATTTAGTTTCTCCTCGGCAACCAACGCTTTTGAGATCTCGCTAAATGAAACTTTAAACAAGACAAAAATTTAGTACAAAATAAATTAAGTTAAAATGATCAATTCTCCCAATTATCCTTACTTAAATTGGTAACTAAAATATTACAAAAAAAATTAGAAAAGAAAGATTCTACTGAGTAAATAGAAACTTACTCTATTTTGAAATCAAATTAGTTTGGAATATTCATTAATCCTTGAGTTACAACATGGTGCAATCAAATTCTGAAATGGATGAAGATTTAAAGGTGGATTTAATTGAAAATGGAAAAAGGAGTATGACTATGCACGGAAAGAGTAAAAAACATAGACTCAAAAGTGCATATTCCTATCTCTTTCTTTCCTTTTATTTTTATTATTTTATTATTATTATAAACTACTTTACAATCTCAACGAATTTAGGTAAAAAGTATTACTTCTTATGCGAAAGGAAAAAAAAAAAAATTTACAAATGAACATTTGTTTTCTTAGATCTCAATTGAAAAATTTGTTTAGATACGATCAGTAGACAAATCTAAAAGCAATTTAAATATATTTTCTTCTCTTAATAATTTAATTGATCTTTTAAAAAGAAAAAAAATAAGGAAAATCAAAACTTGAATAATATCTCAAATATGATAATTGATGCTAATATTAGTACGATATGGTGATTAAGTCTAATAATATTATTTTAATAAACATAACATATTCTTAAATAATTATTATTTTTAAAATTCAGAGAACATTAGTTATATATTTTTTATATAATATTTAATTAAGTTACTTAAATATATTGATGATGGTTAAATTTATTATTTTTATGTAAAATGTATATAAAAACTGCGTAAGTGCTGGAAGTCTTAACTAATTTTTTTTTTTCTTTGGGTATATTATGTAATAAAAGAAATTAAAATATAGATAGCATCTCATTGTTATTGTTACCTACTCGGAGGGAAGCCACGAAAGATAGAAACCGTGTCTGTCGGTGGTCCACCATTTTTACATGTTCTATACACGTCTACCGGTCACACCCTTCAAACTACGTCTAATTATGAATTATTAAGATTGTAATTTTATAATAATAATAATAATAATAATAATAAATTTAAATATATTATAAAATTTTTTAAATGAAATTTATAAAATCTTTCAGAAGTATATGTTCAATTTACTAGTAGAGTGATTTAAAAAGAATTATTCTTCACAATTTTAATCTTTTGTATTTTTTTTTTACTTAAGTAGCAATAAAATATAAGCTACTTAATACAACAATTAGATTGAAAGAGAATAAAATACTAGACGAAAAATGAATCTTTTATTTATTTATTTATTTTTGAAAATCTGGATTTCTTAGATGATATAAAAGATGGTAAATGTAAAATGTTCTTAAATAATCAATATATTTCTCTTCTTAATTATTTAGAGGAAATAAAATATTTTTTAGTAAAACTAACATATAATATTAGATTTAGAATATATTTATAAAAATTAAAATTATAACATACAATCTAAAATTTTATATTCCGATTGAGTAGATAATTAAAAATAAACTTAAAAGGAATGAGATAATTGTGAGAGATTCTTCTAATAATTATAAAATTACGTGAAATATACTTAATTTTAGAGATAACAGAGAGAGTATGGAAAATCAGAATGTGATACTTCACATTGTTGAAATTTCTTTTAAAAGAAAGAAATTGTGAGAAAACAAAAGTCTAATCTACACTCTGGCATGCAATCAATCTACAAACAACAAGGCTAATCATAAGACAAATGTCATAAATGAAATGGAATTTAGTTTAATTCATACAATTAGAAATAAGATGGGAGGTGGGACCCTCGTAAATACACCAATCTGAAAGGGTATTTTAGTTATTTTATATGATCCTCTGGCTCCCCTTAACTGTCTCAAACTCGTTGTTGATCATATTTTCATACAGAGTGTGTGTATATATATATACATACAAAGTGTGTAGAGTCCAAATCTAAATCTGAGAACTACCATTTTCCATCTTCCTCTTTCTGAAGAATTTTTTTCTTGCCTTCGTCTTTTCTCCTTTTTCGCTTCACTGGTCTACAATTCGTAAGTTGTTTTTCTTATTCCTCTGTTTTCCCCTGTTTCTCTCTCTATTTCTGTATCATCTGGGTGCCGCTGGCCCCATTTGGTGTTTCTGAAATTTGCTGCGTAAATATTTGATATTTGGGCTAATGCGCGATTTTTTGTGATCTGGGTGATGCTCTTTTTGTTGGATCTGTGATGATTATGAGGGTATTTTTGTTTGGTGATTCCCTTGGGTCTTGATCCACGTGATCGTTTCGGTTTAATGTTGTGAAATAATCAGATCTGTGCTTGATTTGTTATTCTTAGCAATGGTAATTGGTTTGTGACGATTTCATTGCATTTCGTAGCGTTAGTGTGGAATCTGAGTCATATTTTGTTTATTAATGTCTTTTTATTATGACCTTGTTTATTTGTTTATTTATTTATCTACCTTTTGTATTCATTACCAAGGTAGAGTTGAAGTTTAACTATTTCATTGTTCGTTGTTTTCCTGAAAGTTGGTTGCAGAATAATAACGATAACAATTCCCTTGTCTGTTTTTGTTTTTGTACTTTTGATCTCTAAGAAACCGGATCAAGAATATATGTTCCCATAATCCCATGGTTGTTTTGTTTTACTCTTTCCATTGGACTTGTGTGAACCTGCTATACCCTCTGGATCATTTCATTTACCATCAAATGGACACTATCCTCATGGTTCATTTAACCCTGCACACAGGGCAGGGAGGTTTCAAACTATCACCTCGTGCAATGCTGAAGATTACCATAACATCTATCGTCGTTGGTTGATTTCCTCGTGTTACTCTCTTAAATGCTTATGCTAAACTGGCTAACCTTTAATGGGGCTGTCTAACTTAAACTTATCCAAAATTGGGGTTCTGATTGCAAATCATATTTGGAGTTTCACCTTAATATGATGCAATCACCTTTAATGGGATTCTTTATCATGCATATTTCCACAGTGGAGCCCCCATTTGATGGGATAACACTAGAAAGAAACTGAACCTATGGTACTGTATGTAGGTTTTTACCCATTTGTACTTTGGATAAGTTAGGCAATCCTTTGCTTGATGTGTGATTTAATACAAAATGGATATTTTGTTCTTACTTTGTTTATTTTTTGATGATTGTGATTCTGATATGAATTTTGGGATTTTCCCTTATTTTTATTGTAGAAGTTGGTTGACATGGCTACGCATACACCAAAAAATATCCTCATTACTGGAGCTGCTGGATTCATTGCATCTCATGTTGCCAACCGGCTTATCAGGAGTTATCCCCAGTACAAAATTGTTGTTCTTGACAAGCTTGATTACTGTTCAAATCTGAAGAACCTCATTCCTTCAAAATCATCTCCCAATTTCAAGTTTGTGAAGGGAGATATTGGGAGTGCTGATCTTGTCAACTACCTACTCATTACCGAGTCCATTGACACAATAATGCACTTTGCTGCTCAAACCCATGTTGACAACTCGTTTGGCAACAGCTTTGAGTTCACCAAGAACAACATATATGGCACTCATGTCCTTTTAGAAGCTTGTAAGGTAACGGGCCAGATCAAGAGGTTCATCCATGTGAGCACTGATGAGGTCTATGGAGAGACAGATGAGGATGCTGTTGTTGGAAACCACGAGGCTTCTCAATTACTTCCCACGAATCCTTACTCTGCAACAAAAGCTGGGGCAGAAATGCTTGTCATGGCATATGGCAGGTCATATGGGTTACCTGTGATCACAACACGTGGGAACAATGTTTATGGGCCGAATCAGTTTCCTGAGAAGTTAATTCCAAAGTTCATACTCCTGGCCATGCAAGGCAAGCCTCTTCCAATCCATGGGGATGGTTCTAATGTAAGGAGTTATTTATATTGTGAAGATGTTGCAGAGGCTTTTGAACTTATCCTGCACAAGGGAGAGGTTGGGCATGTTTACAATATTGGTACTAAGAAGGAAAGGAGAGTTATTGATGTTGCCAAAGATATATGCAGGCTTTTTAAGATGGACTCAGAGACTAGTATAAAATTTGTGGAGAACAGACCATTTAATGACCAGAGATACTTTCTTGATGATGAAAAGCTGAAGGTCTTGGGTTGGTCTGAGAGGACCACTTGGGAAGAGGGCTTGAAGAAAACCATGGACTGGTATATCAACAATCCTAATTGGTGGGGTGATGTCAGTGGTGCATTGCTTCCTCATCCAAGGATGCTGATGATGCCCGGTGGATTGGAGAGACACTTGGATGGAACTGATGAAGAAAAACCTGCATCATATGTCTCAACTAATACTCACATGGTGGTTCCATCATCCAAGAATGTTAGCTCTTCTCAGAAGCCTCCTCTGAAGTTCTTGATCTATGGAAGAACAGGTTGGATTGGGGGTTTGCTGGGGAAATTGTGTGAAAAACAAGGGATTTCCTATGAATATGGAAGAGGGCGCCTAGAGGATCGTACATCACTTGTGGCTGATATTCAGAATGTGAAGCCTACTCACATTTTTAATGCTGCAGGAGTGACTGGCAGACCCAATGTTGATTGGTGTGAATCCCATAAAACAGAAACCATCCGCACCAACGTTGCTGGGACTTTAACATTGGCTGATGTCAGCAAAGAGCATGGAATCTTGATGATAAATTATGCTACTGGGTGCATATTTGAGTACGATGAAGCTCATCCAGAGGGTTCTGGCATTGGCTTTAAGGAGGAAGACAAACCCAATTTCATGGGTTCTTTCTATTCCAAAACTAAGGCTATGGTAAGCTCACTTACATGTTATTGCCTCATTCCCTTCCGTTATTCTTGCAATTATATCTTATAATTGGATGTAAATTTTTATCAGGTTGAAGAGCTCTTGAAAGAATATGACAATGTGTGCACCCTGAGGGTTCGCATGCCAATTTCATCCGACTTGAGTAATCCACGTAACTTCATCACCAAAATTTCTCGTTATAACAAAGTCGTCAATATTCCAAACAGCATGACCGTTTTGGATGAACTTCTGCCTATTTCGATTGAGATGGCGAAGCGAAACTTGAGGGGCATCTGGAACTTCACAAATCCTGGGGCAGTGAGCCACAATGAGATTCTTGAGATGTACAGGGATTACATTGATCCAAGCTTCAAGTGGGCCAACTTCAACCTTGAAGAGCAAGCTAAGGTGATCGTGGCTCAACGGAGCAACAATGAGATGGATGGAACCAAATTGAAGACAGAGTTCCCTGAGCTTCTTTCCATCAAGGAATCACTGATGAAGTATGTCTTTGAGCCAAACAAGAAAACTGCTTAAAAGCATTAAGCAGTTTCACGATTTAGACATTACAGGTTATGCATTTTTGTAGCGGGCTACATAGATCACTCATTATTTCATTGTTATGTCATTGGGTTTTGATAAAAACCATATTGCAAAACTAGCCGATGTAGTTCTTGTTGTCTTAGCTATAAGTGCTTCCAGTTTCAGCATATAGTTGCATCACGTTACTTTGTTTAGAAGGTGGCAAGTATTATAATTGTGCCAGATGTGGTTTCTAAGTTAACATTTCAGCTGCTTTATTCTAGTTTGTAGGATTTCTATTAGAGCAGCTTTAGATAATATAGAGGTTTTGGTACTTAAAAGCTTATTCGTGCAACTTTTGCATCTGGAAAACATGTATTCTTTTATTGCTCATATATTATATCGTTTTTCTGGGGTATGTAGTTATGCTTGTATGGCATTTGCATGTATATTATGCAGTGAAATGGATGTTTCTGAGATATTCATTTAATTTCCTCCTGTTAAGAGTAAAATATTATGTTGTAAAACTATTAAAGACATGGAAAATACCAAGTAGGTACAGAAAATGTTTGGAATGGGAATTGAACCAGAGTAAGATTTACATGGTTATGGGAAATTATCTAATTGAGTTAGACTTATTTTTTAAAAAGAATAAGCTGTAAGAAAAGAATAGACTGTGAGAAGGAGTTAGATTTCTAGAAAGAAGAATAAACTGAGGTTGAGTTACACTTTTACTTTTTTAAAGAAGAATAACAAGGTTGTGGTAGTTACTTCACAGTTTTACATGTGAAAATATTAGGTGATACATTATTTATCATTTAACTAGTTTAATTATCTCAACATCCATATTTTGTAATAATGTGTGTGATAATGTATTACTGATAAATTTTTTTAACCCTACAAAATTTAATGCTTTATTATTCTTGAATTGTAACACAAACGAAGAAAATAAATTGTTGCTTCTGGTGGCTCTTTTACCTGCCAATTTTGCTCCCTGTTCTTTCAGGTTTTGCGCGTCCAAAGCAGAGAAAATAATAATAATAAAAAAAAATGGAAAGACCTTTTTCTAAAGTCGATGCTCTACAAGGGTTTTATTTTCATTCTTTAATCTTACCCTCGATTTCTATTTTGTTTAAGTTTATTCTCAGATACTTAGTTTGACTTGTATTTCTTGACTAAGTACAGGGATTAAATTTTGATATTGACTTGTCTCTCTTGGTCAAGTTTCGAAATTAAATTTTAATGATAGTGAAGATCTTCGATACATTAATTTTTACTTTCAATGATGGTTAATTTTTTATGTAAATTAATTTTAATGGTAATCAAATAAACTGTAATACAAATTATTAAAGTTTATTAGGCCAAAAATTGTGACCAGCAGCTTCATTCTAGTTTACTAGGCTGGCGTGATAACTATAATAATTAATTTAATGATAGTAATTGAAGTATGATACTAATTATGATATTACCACTATAAATATTGTTTAATAATTCTAATAGAAAATTACTTTGTTTCATAATTTGGATCACAATTAATTTAATTTCAATTAAAAAGATATCATATATCTGTCGTGAAAAACGAGTTATTAACATAAACAATTTGATTATCAACTAAACATATCTATAAAAAATTCATTTTAACATTTGTACATAATAAATAAAATAATTTTTGGTAACAATGTTTGATTGATAAAAACAAGTATTAACTACTATAAAATATTAAATAAAATTAAAAGAAAAGAAAGAACTTTAAGTATAAAAAAAGAAGGAATGAAAAGTTGAAGAAATACATTTGAAAACAAATAATTTTATAAATAATTATTGTGTCAGGATGTTTTCACATAACTAAATGTTTTATAAATGTATTAGTTTTAAACCTGTATTTACGCACGGTTGGTGTTTGTTTGTGTGTTTATTAAAAAAAATTTAGAGACCGAGAAAAGAAATAATAAATATTTTTGAGTTTATAATTAAGTTTTGAATAAACACTACTAAAAAAACTTATATTTCTTGCCAATTTTGTTTTGAATTTTTTTTATAGGAAATACTTATAAATTTTGTTATGAAAAAAAGATTTGCAGGAAATTACTGTCAATTTTTTTGCAAAATATTTTATATAAAACACTTTTCGCAACAAATTTTGTAAGAAATACTTGCGAATTTTATAATTTTGTAGGAAATAATTACCCACGAAAGAATTACCTACCAATTAAAATTCTTATAAAAAATAGCAGGAAAAAGCCTTTTCTTGCAAATTTTTTCAACAAATTTGCAAGAAAATTCCCATGTAATATGAGAATTTGTAGTAGTGAGAATCAATGTGAAAAATAATGTATAGGTTTAAAAAGTCAATATATCTATAAAATATGTAAATAATAGATTTTTGAAAAGAACAGAGAAGGGTAAAACATGTACAAAGGTATATAATAGACTCTCTAAAAATACAAAGGATGCATGCAAAAATATGTAGAGTATACTCATTAAAAATAAAAATTAGTGTATGAACAAACTAACGTAGTTTTTCTAGACTTGTTTAATGTGTATTGCTAAATTCATCTAATAAGTGCATTGATAAACTCATCTTATGTTCGTTGTTAGATTCATCTAATCAATATATGGATACACTCATTTAATGTGTATTGTTAGACTTGTCTAATCATATGGACATGGACAAACTTGTGTGATGTATATTGTAAGACTCGTTTAATCTGAGAATTGATAGAGTCATCTAATGTGTATTAATAGACTCATTTAATATGTGTATGAATAAACTCGTCTAATGTATTATTAGACTCGTCTAATTAGTGTATGGAGAAATTCGTCTAATGTGTATTGCAAGACTCATGTGATCAATGTATGAACATATTCATCTAATGTGTACTCTTAGACTTATATAATCAATGTATGGAATGACTAATCTAATATTTTTTTTATATACTCATCTAATTAGTGTATGAACATATTCATCTAATGTGTATTGTTAGACCTGTCTAATGTTTTCTCTATACTCATTTAATTAGTGCATGAACCGACTCTTCTAACGTATATTGCCAGATTTATCAATAAGTGAATTGAAGGACATACTAGACTCGTCTAATTTGTATGTGAAAAAACTTGTCTAGTGTATATTGTTAGAGTCGTTTAATCAATACATGAACGATTCATCTAATGTCTATTGCTAGACTCGTGTAATCAAGACACTAACTAATGTTTTACATAATAAAAATATAAAAAATATTCAACAATAATGTAGGGGTTGGCCAGTGTCATCCCGACCCAACCAGGACGCAGGAACGACCGACACCATCTCAGCTAAACCAGTGGCCGGCCACATCTCGGCCAAATGGTGGATGCTGAAGGGTAGCCTCTTTGCACAACAGCGCGATAGGGGCATTGGCAAGACAAGAAGACCAGGTATATCTCGGCCTAGTTGGTCGTGTATATCCCGGCCCAATAAGGCTATGGATGGAAAATGGAACTGTTTTGTAGAGGTGCAGAGGAGCAACGCGTAGTCTCATTAAATAAGGAAAGAGCTGATCTTTGACAAAGGCATATACGAACAATCTCATTCAAAACGGAAAGAGATTATCTTTGACAAAGTGCAGACACACAATCTCAGAAAGAAAAGAACCGACACGTATAATCTTAGTCAGAAAGGAAAGAGTTGATCCTCGAATGCAAACGGCCCACAAATAATAATAACAGGTTCGTTAAGAGATTAGTATAAATTAGGGTCTAGTGAGCACATAAAGGTATGTTTTTCTCACTTTACTACATACGCCTCATATTGAATCACTATTTGACTTGAGCATCGGAGGACTTGCTGGTACCCCCACCCTCGGAGTTCATACAGCAAGCAGATCCAAGAAAAGCCCAAAGAGGAATAGTAGGAGGGTCGACACAGAGGGTTCTTGAGATCGTCTGGTTCCGTACTAAAACAGTATCGATCAGGTACATATAATAATATTTATATTATAATTTAATATAAAGAAATAAATAAAACTTTATGTTGACAATTTTTTAAAATAAAATTTATGCCAAGCGTAAATAATTTGTGTTATCAATAAAAATATATTATTTTTAAAAAATATTATTTAAAAAAAATAGAAGTAAAATATATTTTTCTAAATTTAATTTTAATAAATGACCAAGTAATAAGAAATCATAAAAGAATAAAATTTTTAAAAAATAGTGTTGAAAAAGAATTTAATATTTTAAATATAAGTTTTTTTTTAATATTTGACGTTTCAAATGTGTTTCTTAGTTCATATTGAGACATGAATGTTTCAAACAATGTAAACAACTCAAATGCTATTATGAAATACGTTTGAAATGTCAAATAAATTTAACAAAATTTGGTTCAAAGAATTAAATCCACGTATTAGTTGGGAGACAATTTGGACAAATTTTCAAAAATAAACTAATTCTAATTTTTCACTTAAGTCAACGAACCACAAGCATATTTAACCCTAAAAGAAAAAAAATTAGTATAAGAAAAAATAATTAATTTATTTAAATAATATTATTTTATAAAATAAATGTAAAATATTTAAATAATCAAATAATTATAGAAAAAGAGAATTAATACATTAATTATAGAAAAAACATAATTAATACTTTAAATATAAATCATAGGTAAAAACATAAATTACATCTCTCGATACATGTGGCAGAAAAAACAAAGAAAAAGATTAAAAGAATAATATGACTAAAAAATTAACAATTGTGACACTAGTCAAGAAAATAAACATGGGTAAGAAGGTAAGAGAGTTGAATTTTGTATTTTAAGCTTTCAAATTTTTTTGAAAACATATGATAGAATTGATTAGATGAAACTTTTAACATGACAAACACACCATTAATAATTTTTCATTGGAGAACCTTTTGATGAAAATCATTAAACATAACTTCAAGGTGACAATATAAAAAATTCTTTTCAAAACTTATTTTAGTAAAATTATCTTTCTTTGGTTAGTTTCACAACATGACGTTTAAAAAGATATAGATATTTACAAAAGGTGCTTTTATGCTATTTTTGTATAAAAACTTAGAGTACATCTAATTCTTGATCAACACAATCAAGTTCCATTAGTAGAGAAGCGATGCAAGATATAAGACAAGTATTATTTGTACTCTAGCCACTCTTGGCTATTATTTATACCACAACAACTCTAAGCTATGATCGAATATTATTTGGAGCACACTCAGTTATAGCTAAACACTAAGTATTCCTTCAAAACATATCCATCATTGGCTAGAACTTGAGTATCATTTGGACCTCGCCAGTTCTGTCTAAATATTTTGTTTGCACAACGAGTTTGATCCAAGCTATCACAAGTTTACTAACTAAAAGAGGTAATGTCGTACGATAAATACAAGATTAAGAATAGTCTTTTAAATTGTTAACAAACACAATTCTTGGTCCCAAACTAAGGCTTGGGGATTATTAAAGATTACTTAAGATTAGTTGTTGTGATTGTCATTGTTGGTCTTTATTCTTCTAAAAATCTTCTATACATAGATGTTTAAGAGAAAAGAGTCATTGCAAATATTTTTAGAGTTATTGTGAGGACATGTGAATATCTTCTACTTCCTCATTATCTAGCATTTGTTCGTGTTTAGGCTTAAAGATGAATTGAATGCATTTCTCTTATTTATGCAACTACTTATTTGATACACAACATAACTTATCAAGCCAATCACATATACCCTTTTCCCAAACTAGAGTAAAGCTTAGGGCCTAACAAGGTTGATTGTCTTCACAAGACTGTCATTCTATCTTTCCTAAAAACTTGGAAAAGAAAACTTGGAGCTTCAATAGTCACCCAAAACTAGAGAAAAATGAGGAAACCATAATCAGTCCATATCACATGTGTTGCTCGGCCTCCCTTGCAACATCCCGACCATATATTACTAATTTAAATAATTAAAATAGGGATATAAGTATAAAATCGCATTTACGATAATTCCTTTTCCCAAAACACGGGAAAAAAATTTAAAACTTTATTTCAATGCACCAATTATAAAATCCATACGACGGTCAATTATTACAAAGATTAATTGTTCATAATATTCATTACAAAATAGTTCATGAAGGAAACTAGTAAAAACTCCCATACCTGGTCCCACTCTGAATCTAAGCATCCACGTGCTTACCTACATCCACATCTGCTCCCATGTAACAAGTTATATGATCATCGCAAAACACACACATATAGGATGAGCTCAAATACAAGAAAGATAAACACAACATAAGTAATAAAGCAATTCAAATTATGACTCAAGTTAGCACCCCAATCCTCAATCCTCAACTCCCAAACCTTATATTGGACGCATCTTGATTCTACACCATTTGATGAGTACACTGATCGATCTTTGTTGCATGAGTGTCTACTCGCCCCTCCGACTACAGGCCACCACCTGATAGTCCACATGCGGGAATAAATTGCCACGGCCACATTCTGCGATACCAAGTGGAGTTTCCCAAAATGAACCGCAGTTGTCCCCAGACTACCAAACTCAATCAATTACACTGAAGAGGGCAATCTTCCGGAACCTCACCATACGAGCCACAATCTCGCACACTCCACTAGACTTCCAAAACCACCAGGCTACAACCTTGAGTGGCCACGTGTTACCCCAATACAAGTTACACTCATAATTGGGCCCCTAGCAAAGCATCGCCTCATGACATCCATCCAAAGCAGTGCAGGAATCCTCCCCGCGATCCAACTTTGCACCCAAAACCGCGTGGCACACTTCTCACGTCACTAGATGAAACTTGGATCTACATTGCCTGGCAGACACCTCACGCCGCTAGGCGCCTTCCAAAGCCTCTACCAAATCTTTTCCGCCTGGCGGGATCACATTTTCCGCCAGGCACCATGCGTTCCAACCTTCTCTGATTTTCCCTTATCACCTCGCAGCACACCCCAAGCCGCCAAGCAGCACACCCCAAGCCGCTAGGCGCCACACCAGTAACGTCACTACTATTGGTTTTTGGCACTTTGAAGCAACTTTCAAAGAACCCCAAGCACTATACATACAATCCATAACATGAAATATGCTTATCCAGTCATAATCACATGACTGGATCATAGTCCAATACAATCTTGAACAACCAAACAATATACAAAAGCAGGAAAAATACATAACCATTGCTCCAAAATATCGCACGGACAATAAAACAACAACAATAATAATGATAATAAAAAAAAACAACAATAATAAAAATAATGATAATAATTATAATAATAATAAAATGAAACAATACAAATAAAAAATAATAATAAAATAAACATAAACAATAATAATAAAACAATAATACTAATAAGATAAATTAATAAGATAAAATAATAATAATAATAATAATAATAATAATAAAATAATAAAAATAAAATAAAGCAATACTAATAAATAATAATGATAATAAAATCATAAATAAAATAAAGCAATGATAATAATAGTAAAATAATAGTAAAATAAAATAATAATAACAAAGATAAAGATAATTATAAAATAAAAAAAAATGAAAATAATAATAATAATAATAATAAATAAAAATAGTAATATTAATAATAAAAATAATAATAATAATAAAAAAATAATAATAATAATAATACTATAAATAATAATAATAATACAATAAATAATAATAATAATTATTATAATAAAATAATAAAAAAAAATAATAATAATATAAATAATAATTATTATTATTATTATAGTAATAATAGTAATAAAACAAAATTTTAAAAATAAAAATAAAAATAATAAAAATAATAATAAAATGAAATGAAACAATAATAATAAAACAGTAATATTATTAAAATAAAATAATAATAACAACGATAAAATAAAGCAATAATAATAAAACAATAATAATGATAATAAAATCATCAATAAAATAAAACAATGACAATAATAATAATAATATTAATAATAATAAAATAATAGTAAAATAAAATAATAATAATAATAAAGACAATTATAAAATAAAATAAAATGAGAATAATAGTTATAATAATAAAAATAATAATAAAAATAAAAATAGTAATCCAAATAATAATAATAAATAAAATAAAATAATAATAATAATAATATAAAGAATAATAATTATAATGATAATAAAACGAAATTTTAAAAATAAAAATAATAATGAAAATAAATGCAATAATAAAATAAAATGAAGCAAGGATAACAAAAGAGTAATATTAATAAAATAAAATAATAATAATAATAATAAAATAATCAATAAAACAAAACAATGATAGTAAAAATAATATAATAAAATAATAGTAAAATAAAATAAAATAATAATACTAATAAATATAATTATAATATAAAATAGAATGAAATTAATAATAATAATGAAAATAATAATAATAAAAATAATAATAATAATAATAAAAAATAAAAAATAAAAATG
>Ga0209589_1009142_pt1 | contig 15107 bp, 9 predicted proteins | sample CowpeawhiteBW_FD_187525 | JGI IMG/M metagenome (GOLD analysis project Ga0209589, IMG submission 187525) | Root nodule microbial communities of legume samples collected from California USA - Cow pea white BW (SPAdes) (version 2) | ecosystem: Host-associated > Plants > Roots > Nodule | place: USA... | reverse complement strand
AAAAATATATATATATATATATATATATATATATATATATATATATATATATATAAACCATAATTTTCTCTTATAATCAACTTAAAATAATATATATATATATATATATATATATTTGTTTGGTTTTAGGAGAAATATAATTATTAAAAAAAATTACAATATTTTCACTGTAAGCATTCAATTAAAGGTAACCGTAACAAACATTGTAGGTGTTAATATTTTTAATGATTTTCAACATCCGGTAATAAACTTGGTTACTGTATATATTTATCGATTATCAATAATGGACAATAATAGTTAGTTACCAAAACAACTTGACATACATTTTACAATAAAAAAGTAACCTATAACAAACTAAAATTTAAGACTACAAAAACATATATATAATACACCAACCTATAATAAGGAAACTCACTTCATTTAAACCCACATTTTCCAAGTGACTTCGGTACTAAAACATCATTAGCAAGTAAATATTGATTTGATGATGTGCTCAACCTTCAACATTATCAACACCTTGACTCAGTAAGAAGATTAAGGATCATTTCCCAACACAGAGCGTGGACCTAAGAAGTTCAACTTTTTGGTTAGAATACATTCATCTAAACATCCATTTTGTATTTCTAATATAAATCCAAATACGCACAAGACACATATAAATCCTTATTTTTACTAATTTACGAATTTTAAAAAGAAAAATTTTATGTAACTGTCCAATAGTTATTAAAGGATTAAAAAAAATAAACTCACCAAAAAAGGCTTTTTGAATTCGTTGAAGCTCCCTGCTGACATCAACCACATCCATTCTTTCTTTTGGTGATTCCATGGCACAGGCAAGTCCAATCCTAAAAAGTGAAACTAAGCACTTCTCAACATCTGGATTCAGATTCCAATCATTATCCCCAATTGGAATAAGTCGAAGATCCAAAATTTGAAAAAGTTCACTGGCAAATGACATTGCAACGAAGTTACAAATATTTTGACCATCTTCAAATATTTCATCTGTTGGTCTTCTCCCAGTAAGCATTTCCAACATCAGAATTCCAAAGCTATACATGTCGCCAGAAGTTGACACTTCAGCACCCACTCCATACTCTAACATATATATACAAAACTATGAACGCATAATACTAAGAAATAACAAATTCAAAGCACAAAATTATGAAAATTCAAAGCAACTTAATCATTCAAAAACACAAGAATATACCTGGAGGAGCATAACCAACAGTACCCTTTATTGCAAGTGTACTTGATGATTGTTTGGAGGTGATACCTTTGGTTGTTGAGAGAAGTCTTGCTATGCCAAAATCACTTACATGTGCAATCATGTCATCATCAAGAAGGACATTGCCTGGCTTCAAATCACAATGAATGATCGATTGCTCACATTCATGATGAAGATATTGTAATGCAGAAGCTACGTCAATCATGATACTTAATCTTTGCTTAAGGCTCAATGTTCTTGGCTGCTCAACACTTGTTGTGGAAGGATGCAACCATTGCTCCAAGCTTCCATTTCTCATGTACTCAAAGATCAAAGCTTTGAATTCTAGACCTTTATAATCTGTGCTGGAACAACATGTCAAAATCTGAACAAGATTTCGATGTTTGATATTTTTTAGAGCATTACATTCTGCCACGAAGCTCTTGTGAGCTCCTTTTCTTTCCAGGTTTAGAACCTTTACGGCAACAACTCTGTCTTGGAGCTCAAGAGTTCCTTTGTAGACAGAACTGAAATTCCCACACCCTATCAAGTTTGTAGTTGAGAATCCATCAGTTCCATTGTACAAGCTTTGGTAGGAAACTTTAGCATGTTGGTCATTTGTTGATGAATTAGGCGAAGGTTTCTTTCCCTTTTTCCTCGACCAATAGATAGTTAAGGTAGATGATAGTACAATGAGAAAAACAACTACACTTAATATCACCACTATCAATCTGAACTTGTGGTGCTTTGAATGTTTCTTACTTTTAACAGGGCATGGTGGTAGGTGCAATTCAGAAATACCTCCACAAAGCTTACTGTTTCCAGCCACCACAAATGCACTTACATTTCGAAACACACCTGCACTGGGTACCTCACCTTCCAACATGTTGAAAGATACATCCAAATACTGTAAGAAAGAAAGGTTTTGCAGGAAATTTGGAATTGGTCCAAACAAATGGTTTTGTGATAGGTCCAAAGATATAATGCTCTTAAGTGATTCCAAAGAAGATGGTATGATTCCTTGTAAAGAATTCCCATCCAAAAAGAGGTACTCTAACATTATGCATTTTCCAACACCAAGAGGAATGTGACCAGATATATGATTGTTTGACATATCTAAAATGTTAATATCGTGTATATTTCCCACTTCATCTGGTATACTACCACTCAATGAGTTATGTGACAAATCCAACTTTTCAAATAGAGAGGTAAGACTAAAAAGCTCTAGTGGTATGGTTCCTGTGAGATTGTTCTGTGAAAGATCTAAATGTTGGAGCATTTGACAATTTCCTATACTTGGAGGAATACTCCCTTCAAACCGATTTGCTCGGAGGTCCAAATAAAACAATTGACTAAAGTTTCCAATGAAGGGTTGTATTTTTCCTGACAACTTGTTTTTATATAAGACTAACACTCCAAGCTTTGTAAACTTTCCAAAAGTTGTTGGGATACTCCCATTAATGTGGGTATTAACTATTGATAAGACAATTAAGCCAACTAAATTTCCTATTGCCTCAGGGATTCCTCCATATATCTCATTGTATCCGAGATATAGTTGACTTAGTTGGGTGGACAAATTTCCCAAATAATTTGGCAAATGACCTCCAAAACTATTGTAAGATATACTTAACTTTTCCAACTTAGTACAATTTACCAATGATTTTAAAAACTCCAAATCATTAGTTGAGTTGTAACCTAAACTGTTTTGACCCAAATTTAGGAGATAAAGATCTTGTAGTTTTCCAAGACTTGGAATTCTTCCCCAAAAATGGTTTTTAGAGAGATCAAGGAGTGAAAGGGTGGATGCATTTGCAATGGAAGGTGGGATTGGACCATAGAATTGGTTGTTATAGAGTAAAAGTACTCGGAGATTCTGGAGGGTGTGAAACATGTTGGGTGGAAGAGAGTTATTAAATTGATTTCCTCCAATTGAGATTACAGTCAGAGATGATATATTATAAAGACAGGAGGGAAATGATCCACTCAGTTTGTTTACACCTAAAGCTACGGTCGTCAAGCTTTTGAGATGACATATTTCTTGTGGAATTTCTCCTTCTAAGTTGTTATCAGGAAGAAAGACACGTCTTATTGAAGAAAGATTCACAATCGAAGATGGAATTTGTCCTGTTAACTGGTTTTGACCAAAGTTCAAAACCTGAATGTTCTGGAGCAATCCGATTTCAGTAGGTATTTTTCCCTTCAGATTGTTTCCATACAAATATAAACTTTTGAGCTGAGTACAATGTGTCAAATTCAAAGGAATTTCTCCTGCCAATGTGTTATTTTCAACTCTGAATATCTGCAATTGGGACAATCTTCCCACTTCTAGTGGGATATTGCCATACAAACTGTTGTTTCCAAGTTTAAATGTTGTCATGTAAGAGAGGTTACCTATGTGAGGAGATATGTACCCTTTCAACCTATGTCCTTGCAAGTTCAGCTCAGTAACCCTTCCAAGTGTGGGATGGCATGTGATTCCATACCAATTGCAGAAGTGAGTTGAAGTGTTCCAAGAAACCAAGATTCCATTTGGGTCACTCGATATTGATTCTTTGAATTTGATGAGTGCCGTATGATCGATCTCACTTTCAGAAGCAAAAACAGTGTGTTTGGAGTTGCATGTAAAGTGGAAAAGCAGGGGAACATATATAAACCAAAACATAACATAAAAACGCTTCATTTTTTTGTAAGCAATTTTTGGAGACTCTTCAATGATGGTATTTCTATTCTTTGATACATCTACTTATAGAGGTGAGTTGGAAGATTAAATAAGAAAAGAAGCTATTGCCGTTGAAGTCAAGCTAATAACTAATAGGAAAATGATAAGTGGGTACTTTGTTTTGTGGCAACCGCTATTACATACTAATACGTGGAAAACATTTTAAACGGAGTAGTTTTTTTTTTTTTTCTAAGATTAGGTTTAGAAACCAATTTCTTCTGATAGTATTATTACTTATCATACTAATTCTGGATTTACTTAATCATTAATAATTTCACAATACTTTTAAAAATCAATAATAATTAACTTCTGAACACAATTTAGTTTTGAAGATCATTGTTTCTTTTGCAAAGTTTTTCTAAAATTATTCTTAATAAACTATTGTAGCGAGTCTCCTGTGTTTTTTAATGATTTTCAACTTCCGGTAATGAGCTTAGTTCCTATATATATTCATCGATTATCAATGATGGGCAATAACAATTAGTTCCCAAAACAACTTGAAATATATACAATAAAAAAGTAACCTATAACAAACTAAAATTTTACAAAAACATATATAATAAACCCACCCTATAACAAGGAAACTCACTTCATTTAAACCCACATTTTCCTAGTGACTTCGGTACTAAAACAACATTAGCAAGTAAATATTCATTTGATGATGTGCTCAACCTTCAATATTATCAACACCTTGACGCAGTAAGAAGGATTGAATGATCATTTCCAAACATAGAGCCTGACCTTAGAATTTCAAGTTTTGGTTTAGAACACATTCATCTAAACATCCATTTTGTATTTCTAGTAAAAATCCAAATACACATAAGACACGTATAAATCAACAAATTTTATTAATTGATGAATTTAAAAAAGAAAATTGATGTATGCGTGTGTGTATTTTCTTGAAATCCTAAGTAGAAGATTTAGCATAACATATGTAGCACCACAAAGGTATTCTCCTTCATTATATTACTTATTTTGACTGATGCTTATTAGTCAAAGCATTTTGCTGAGGCTATGCAAGAAGATGAATCTATTAAGTGGTTTCTAGTAATGAAAGACGAGATAAAGTTTTTTCAGAAGAATAAAACATGGCTTTTAACCAAGCTACTGAAAGTAAAGAAGGTATTACAAAACAAGTACGTCCATAGGTTAAAAGAAGAACCAAATGACTATAAAAGATATAAGATAGACTTGTAGTAAAAGGGTTCCAACAGAAACAAGGATTTGATTTCACAAAAACTTTCTCTCCCGTTGTTAAGATGGCTACCATCAAAGTTATCTTGAGTATAGTAGCTGCAAAAAATCTTCATTTAGAGTAGTTAGATGTCAAAACTGCATTCCTACATGGGGATCTTGAGGAAGAAATTTTTATGAGACAACCAAAAGGGTTTGAAGTACAAGGCAAAGAGAATCTTGTACGCAAGCTTCATAAAAATTGTATGGATTGAAACAAGCACCAAAACAATGGCACAAGAAGTTTAATGAGTTTATGAGAAACTCAAGATTTCACATATGTGAAGAAGACCATTGTTGTTATATGAAGAAATATGTTAAGAGCTACATCATACTTGCCTTGTATGTGGACGACATGTTGATTGTTGGTGCTAATAAGGGAGAAATTGACAGGTTGAAGAAACAATTGTCAGAAAATTTTGAAATGAAGGATCTTGGTCCAGCCAAACAAATTCTTGGTATGAGAATCTTCGGGGATAGATCTGAAGGTATTTTGAACTTATCTCAGGAAAAATATATAGAAAATTTGCTTAGCATATTTAATGTTGGAAATGCTAACACCAGGAATACACCTTTGAGAACTCACTTAAAGTTTTCAAAAAGAAAATCTTCTCAGACAGAGGAAGAAGAAAGTCACATGTCTAAAGTGCCATATCCATCTGCAATTGGGAGCTTGATGTATTCTATGGTTTGCACCAAACCTAACATAACACATGCAGTTGGAGTTGTGAGTAGGTTTCTATCAAATCCTAGAAAGGAGCATTGGAAGGCGTGAAGTGGATATTGAGATATTTGAACGACACTTCAAAGATGCATTTGTCATTTAAAAGAAGTAATCTCACTTTACAAGGTTTCTGATGCAGACTTGGGAGGTGATCTGAATGGTAGAAAGAGCACAATAGGTTATGTTTTTACATTAGGTGCTACATTTATTAGCTGGAAGTCTTAACATCAAGGAAGAGTCTCCCACTTAACCACTAAAGCTAAGTGTATATCAATCTCAGAAGCGACGAAGGAAATGATAGGGTTGAAGAACCTTCTAAAAGAATTAGGAAAAGAGAAAGATGACTCTCAGTTATTCAATGACAACCAAAGTGCTATTGGTCTTTCTAAAAATCCAACTATTCATTCTATATGGAAGCACATTGAATTGAGGTATCATTTTATCATAAACCTGATAAATTATGGAGAGTTGTTTTTGTTGAAGATTCCAAGTGCAGAGGAGGCAACTGATATGTTGACCAAGACTGTCACAAAAAATAAGTTGAGGCTTTGCATTGCCTCAATTGGCATTCAAGAAAATTGATGATGATAGCATTACCTTAGGTGGTAATGTAAATCAAACTATAAGTGGGAGAATTGTTAGTATTATGCACATCGCTTAGTATTGTGAGATGTGATTCTTTATTTTACTATATAAGAAGTAACCTTACGTAAAGCTTGAGATACACAGAAATAAAATACTTCCTAGTTGAGAATGATATATAAATATAAAACTTTAGCTATTTATTTTCTAAAAGTTTTAGGTGCTCAAAAATTTTAATTCAAAGTGATATCGTGATTATGTATAGTTCATTGTGTTACTTGGGTCATTAAAGTCATTGGGACCACACGTTTTTAATCATGGAAAAGAAAGCTTTTGTCAAGAAAGTCTTTGGAATATTACCACAAAACTTCTGCATCACCAACCAAAGGCTTGTCCTTTGGAATTGTTATGTTGAAAATGCTTATAGTGAGAGAAGACTTACAGATGAAATGTATGAAGCTGGTCAAAATATTTGTTACTTGCAATTTCATTTCCAGTAAAGTTTTCCAAATTTTCGGTCCTCGACTTATCCCATATGGAAAATGATTGGAATCATCGAAACTTACAGTGTTTATACCTTTCCCAAAATGACAACTACAGTGGGCATTGAACAAGATGTGTACAACAATTGTGTTCGTTATAATTAGAAAATTGTAAATTGTTATGTGGGGACAAAAATCATTAAAACAAGACAGTTTTTTAAATGCCTAATTTTTCATAACTTAGCTAAGCTTATAACCAACCTCTAGAAAGTAGGTGAATATGAAATTACTTTTAAACTTTTTTACGAGGGTTCTCAGTTTTAATGCATATATAGTAAATGAACTCTTTATATAACCGACATAGTGAACATTATAAATTATCGTAACATATGTCAATTTTACATTCGATATTAATAAAACTGTTGTCCAATAATATTAATTATAGTTGTACTAGGCTAGAAGATTTTCTTTTTAATTTTTCTAAAAGATTATATTTGGAGATATCGAATGAAAATTAATTTATGAGAATTAAGTATCAAATATTTTTAAAAAAATTAAAATAATTTGTATAAGATCATGACTATATTCGAAAAGAAAGTAGTTAAAAACTGAAAATTGAAAACTACAACCGAAAACTGTAATGAAACTAGAAAATGTAAAATGAGAAATTTGGTATATTTAAATTAAACATACATCAAATAAAATAAATGTTAAAACTAGAAGTGAAACTAAAATATGTTAGGTTTTGTCTTAAATAAAAGAATATGGCTACGGTGCTTATTATCTTGAAACAAAAACAGAGACTACCAATCAAATAGCAAAGCAAAAGACCTAACAAACAACTATCTTTATTTCATAATGTATGTCTCTTTTTAAGAGGATTTTTTCATGAGATATTATATTGGTAAAAGGGAAAGCCGATGAAAAAAAAATTGCAAAAGGAAAAAGAATTGACAAAAGTAACCACAAGAAAACAAATAAAATAAACAGCCCAAGTAAAGCCGAAGAAGCACAATCTGAAGAGTGAGAAACAGATTAAACGAAACATGAATTTCTTAACTATAAGTTATACTCTAAAGAAAAGTATAGAAAGGATGGGAGAAAAGAAATAGCAATGAAGGACACTAGGATTAATTACATAACTAAAGTGATCAAGCTGTTTTTAAAGAAGATAAATGACTTTCCAGAAGTTACTTTACAATTTTCTTTATGAATATAATGAGAGAATGTTTTTTTGGCATAGACTCTTTGTCCGTGTTATTTGATTCACCAGAGATTCAGATAGACAACTGTTTTCTTGACCACCAATCCGGGACCAAAACTCACAAAAATCTCGATCTTATCTTCAGATTCTAAATTTGACTTTATGGCATTCCAATCGTCATCGTTAAAGGAAATTACTGGGCCATGGTAGTGTATTTGGAATGTACACTTTGTGTAATTAACAATTAAGACACATCTAAGACATTCACTTACCACGATTTCAAGGGTTCATAAATAAATACACAAAGCCATTCCCTTCGTGTCAAGATCTCGAGGCACAGTGAAAAGAACAGAGTGTCCCTCACCCATATGGGCCAATGGGAGAAAAACATCACATTGTAAGGTTTTATTATTCTGTTTCTGATATTTTAAGTTAGTGGAGATCGTGGCGCTCCTATTTTATAGGGTAGGTCCAATAAAATAGGATTTATTCAGATTCATTTTCGGTGGTTGTAAAACAGCTTTATATAGCTGAATTCCTTTCAATTGAATAAGTGAGGTGCACACATTCAGTTGCCTTCCACGTATTAGCTTTTCCTCTTATCTAGCATATTCGGTTGCCTTCCACGTTTTCTCTCTAGTGTTTATTAAAATATCTCCACAATTGGTATCAGAGCCTCATAAAGGGGCCTGATAACCTAGCGTGAGGAGTGACTGAGTGATTCATATATATAGGTAGCAACGTATCCCACTGCACATTCAGAAAAAAAAAAACAAACTCATCCTTGTGATCTCTTTATCCTTTATCCAAGATGTCAGCTTCTGATAAATTTGTGCAACCTGCTATTCCCAAATTTGATGGCCACTATGACTTTTGGTCTATGACAATGGAGAATTTTCTTCGGAGTAAGGAGCTATGGAGTTTGGTGGAAAATGGTATTCCAGCAACCATGTCTGGACCAGTAAGCGAGGCGCAGAAGAAGGCGATGCATGAGGCCAAACTCAAGGATTTGAAAGTGAAGAATTTTTTATTCCAGGCGATTGATAGGGAGATCCTGGAAACAATTATTGACAAAGGGACATCACAAGCTATTTGGAACTCCATGAAACAAAAATATCAAGGTTCCACAAGAGTCAAAAGGGCGCAACTTCAAGCCTTACGAAGGGAGTTTGAATTGCTCTCTATGACGGAAGGTGAAAAGATTGATAGTTTTCTGGGGCGAACATTGACTGTGGTCAATAAAATGAAATCCAATGGAGAAATAATGGAACAGAGTACAGTTGTGGGCAAAATTTTGCGCTCACTTACACCCAAATTCAACTATGTGGTGTGTGCTATAGAAGAATCTAATGATATGAATGTATTGACTATTGATGAGTTGCATGGGAGTTTACTCGTACATGAGCAAAGAATGCAGGGGACACGAGAGGAAGAACATGTGCTGAAGGCAACACATGATGACACCAACAGAATCACTCAAGACGTGCGGTCTAGCAGAGGCCGAGGACGTGGTTTGTTCCGAGGAGGTCGTGGAAGAGGGAGAGGAAGACAATCCTTGAATAAGGCCACCATTGAGTGTTTCAAATGTCACAAGCTCGGACATTTTCAATACGAATGCCCTGACTGGGAAAAACAAGCAAATTATGTTGAGTTTGATGAAGAAGAGGAGATTCTACTAATGGCACGTGAGGAGCAACATGCCCAAGAAGAGGAACGGTGGTATTTTGATTCTGGATGCAGCAATCATATGACAGGAAACAAAGCATGGTTCCTGAATTTGGAGAACGAACATTGTAAAACAGTGAAGCTTGGAAATGACACTCATATGACAGTAGTAGCGAAGGGCAGTATCAGGATGCATTTGAATGGTATAACTCAGGTCTTGACAGAGGTATATTACATTCCTGAGCTTAAAAATAATCTACTGAGTATAGGACAACTACAAGAGAAAGGCTTATCCATTCTGATTTCAAATGGCTCTTGTAAAGTGTTTCATACGACGAGGGGGTTGATTATGAAAACTGAGATGAGTGGGAATAGAATGTTCTATGTGACTGCATCTTTGACTCCAACGAAGTCTCTCTGTTTACAAACAGAAACAGTTTCAGCCAAAGAAGCTTATCTATGGCATTGTCGGTTTGGACATTTGAACTACAAGGCCCTAAGCACACTAGCTAACAGCGAAATGGTGGTGGGTTTACCAACTCTGACACAACCGCAAAACACATGTCACACATGTTTAACTGGAAAACAATCCAGGCGTTCATTTCCAAGCCAAAGCTCATGGAGAGCATCCAAGCGATTGCAATTGGTGCATTCAGATATATGTGGCCCTATCCAGCCAGCTTCACATAGTGATAAAAGGTATTTTTTGAGTTTCATTGATGATTTCACTCGTAAAACTTGGGTGTATTTTTTGCATGAGAAATCAGAGGCGCTAGCGGTGTTCAAGAATTTCAAAGCTCGTGTGGAGAAGGAGGCAGAAGCCTACATAATGTGCTTAAGGACAGACCGAGGTGGAGAGTTTCTCTCAAATGAATTTGAAGAATTTTGTCGCACACAAGGGATAAGAAGACAATTAACCACCTCCTATACTCCTCAACAAAATGGTGTGGTCGAAAGGAAGAATAGGACGATTATGAATGCAGTTCGTTCTATGTTGAGTGAAAAGCAGGTTCCTAAGGTTTTTTGGCCAGAAGCGGTGAGATGGTGTGTGCATATTCAGAATAGGTGTCCAACAGTAGCAATGGACAATGTAACTCCAGAAGAAGCATGGAGTGGTCAGAAGCCCGTGGTGGATTATTTCAAGGTCTTTGGATGTGTAGCCCATGCACATATTCCAGACCAGAGGAGAATAAAACTGGATGACAAGAGTAGAAAATGTGTTTTTCTGGGTGTTAGTGATGAATCTAAGGCATGGAGACTATATGATCCAGTTACAAAAACTGTGATCATTAGCAGAGATGTAGTCTTTGAAGAAGAAGAAAGGTGGGATTGGAGCATATTAGAGTTGAAAACTCAGCAAGAAGAATTAGATTGTGAAGATGAAGGTGATACTCCTGGAGAAAATCATCACACAACAGAAGAAGTTGAAGAAGTTGATGCAAATGAAGAAGGTAGGGGTGCACATCTGGACAACAACTCACTTGATTCAGCTCAAGGGAGGGGTGCACGAGCAAGGAGAGCACCAAGATGGCTAACAGATTATGACACAGGAGCAGGGTTATCAGAAGAAGAAAATTTGTAGGTAATGCAGGTAATGCTAATACCTGAGAATGATCCAGTATCATTTGAAGAAGCTGTAGTGAGCAACCATTGGAGGGAAGCCATGGCTAAAGAAATGGAAGCTATAGAAAGGAATCACACATGGGAACTTACTGTGCTACCAGATGGAGTCACACCGATTGGAGTCAAATGGGTGTTTAAAACCAAACTCAATGCAGATGGAAAAGTGGAAAAACACAAGGCAAGGCTCGTAGCAAAAGGATATGCACAAAGTCATGGAATCGACTACACTGAAGTTTTTGCTCCAGTGGCCAGACTAGATACCATACGGTTGATTTTGGCTACCGCTGCTCAATTCAGTTGGGAGGTATTTCAGCTTGATGTGAAGAGTGCATTTCTTCATGGGGAACTCAAAGAAGATGTCTTTGTCCTTCAACCTGAAGGTTTTGTTAAGAAAGGAGAAGAAGAGAAAGTATACCACTTGAAGAAAGCATTGTATGGCCTTAAACAGGCCCCTCGGGCCTGGTACCACAAAATTGAGGCTTACTTTGCACAAGAAAAGTTTGAAAAATGTCCTAGTGAACACACATTGTTCACCCGGTCACAGGGAGGTAAAATCTTAATTGTTAGCTTGTATGTTGATGATTTGATATTCACTGGGAATGATAGAACCATGTGTGAGGAGTTCAAGCATTCCATGATGTTACATTTTGACATGTCTGATTTGGGAAAAATGAGCCATTTTCTTGGAATTGAGGTTAAGCAATATTCGAATGGAATATTTATTTGTCAAAGGAGATATGCACAGGAGGTGTTATCACGATTTGGAATGCAAGACAGCAATGCTGTGAAGAATCCAATGGTGCCAGGAACACGACTGTCAAAGGATACAGGGGAGAAAGGTGTTGAAGAAACATTATTTAAGCAACTAGTTGGAAGTCTGATGTATTTAACTGCTACCAGGCCTGATTTGATGTACACGGTGAGCTTACTTAGTAGATTCATGACCAATCCTACTACAACACATTGGTTGGCAGCAAAAAGGGTTTTGCGGTATATAAAAGGCACAACCAATCTTGGAATCTTGTATAAAAGGGGAGCCAACAACTTACAACTCCTAGCTTTTACAGATAGTGACTATGCCGGTGACCTGGATGATAGGAAAAGCACATCCGGATATGTGTTTATGCTAGGAACAGGGGCAGTTTCTTGGGCCTCCAAAAAACAAAATGTGGTAGCATTGTCCACAACAGAAGCAGAATATATGGCAGCAGCTCTATGTGCTTGTCAATGTATTTGGCTTAGTAGATTATTGGAACAAATTGGAATTATGGAGAAAACAGAAGTTGAAGTTATGTGTGATAACAGCTCCACAATCCAATTGTCCAAACACCCAGTTTTTCATGGAAAAAGCAAACACATTGATGTAAGGTTTCATTTCCTTCGTGATTTGGTGAATGATGGGGTGATCAAGCTTAGCTTTTGCAATTCCCAGGATCAGTTAGCAGATATTATGACAAAGCCATTAAAACTGGAACAGTTTGATAAGCTTCGCAGTATGCTTGGAATAAGTAGTATAGATGCATTAGTTTAAAGGAGGGAATGTAAGGTTTTATTATTCTGTTTCTGATATTTTAAGTTAGTAGAGATCGTGGCGCTCCTATTTTATAGGGTAGGTCCAATAAAATAGGATTTATTCAGATTCATTCAATTTTTCGGTGGTTGTAAAACAGCTTTATATAGCTGAATTCCTTTCAATTGAATAAGTGAGGTGCACACATTCAGTTGCCTTCCACATATTAGCTTTTCCTCTTATCTAGCATATTCGGTTGCCTTCCACGTTTTCTCTCTAGTGTTTATTAAAATATCTCCACACACATGACTCTCTGCTTGCCAAAATCTGTACCATGACATGAGATAAAAAGCTTAGTCATCTGATTTTGCTATTGAGATTGTCTGCTGCATATAGGAAGGATTTAAAGAATAATTCTTATGTATTATTTACAAAAAAAATAGGGTACCATAAAAATAGAATGTTATAATTCCTCATCTATCAAAAAAATGACAGCTGCACAAATTTGCTCACAGAGGTAATAATGTCTACATTATAGCTACTACAATATTTGATTACAAAATATTTGCTAATAAAATATTTGACATATCTTAACACCCCCACTCAAGTTGGTGTATGATATCACACATTCCCAACTTGAATAGAGACTAATTAAACATTCTGCTTGACAATCCTTTAGTGAGAACATCAGCCAACTGCAATTCTGATCTTACAAAAGGAAAGGAAATTATTCTAGCTTCAAGTTTCTCTTTGATGAAATATCTATCAATCTCTACATGCTTTATTCTATCATGTTGCACCGGATTGTGAGCAATTGCTATAACCGACTACAAATTCATAGTTTCATTTTGTTTAAAGCCCAAATTTGATAGCACAATTTTAATCCACAAAAGTTCACATACACATAGTGTCATGCCTCTAAATTCTGCTTCAACACTAGATCTTGCTACTACTAGCTATTTTTTACTCCTCCAAGTTACAAGATTCTCTCCTACAAAAGTAAAGTATCCAGAGGTAGATCTTCTATCATCTTTTGAACCTGTCCAATCTGTATCAGTGTAGCCTTCTACTTTTAAGTTTCCATGATTTGAGATTAAAATTCCTTTTCCAGGAGTGGACTTTAAATATCTCAAAATCCACTCAACAACATCCATATGAAGCTTTCGTGGGTCATGCATAAATTGACTAACGATATTCACTGCATAGGTAATATTTGGACTTGTATGAGACAAATAAATTAATTTTCCTACCAACCTTTGGTATCTCCCTTTGTCTATGTTTGTTGAATTTGAGCATTGAAAGAGTTTATGATTTTGTTCAATTGGTGTATCAACTGGTTTACTCCCAAGCAATCAAGTTTCCGATAGTAAGTCAATAGTATATTTTCTTTGGCATAGAAAAATACCATGTTTTGATCTAGCTACTTCAATACCCAAAAAATATTTGAGGTTTCCAAGTTATTTCATCTCAAATTCAAATGCAAGGTATATTGTTGTAAACTGGAAATCTCATCTTGGTCATTTCCTGTAACAATCATGTCATCTACATATATAATCAAAGCTGTAATTCTTTCCTCTCTTCAAAAATAAGGTGTTATCAAAGTTACTAGCTCTATACTCAAAAGCCTTCATAGAATTGGTAAACCTTCCAAACCATGCTCTTCGGAATTGTTTTAATCCATATAGAGCCTTCTTTAATTTGCAAACCTTCATTCTAATTGAATTTGTCATGCCTGGTGGAGAATCCATATAAATTTCTTCTGAAATTTCTCCATGTAGGAAAGCATTTTTTACATCAAATTGTAGAAGAGGCCAATCTGGGTTTGCTGCTAGTGACAGAAGTATTCTCACAGTATTGAGCTTGGCTACCAGTGCGAATGTTTCTTGGTAATCTACACCATAAGATTAAGTGTAACCTTTAGCCACAAGTCGTGCTTTATACATCTCAATAGTTTCATCAGTTCTATGCTTAATTGTAAATACCCATTTGCAGCCCACAGTTTTTTCCCTCTTGGTAAGGACACAAGATCCCAAGTGTTATTTTTTTCTAAAGCTGCCATCTCATCAACCATTGCTTTGGTCCATCTAGGATCTGCCAAAGCTTCCTGTATATTACTAGGAATAGAAATTGAAGATAATTGAGATACAAATGATGCATATGA
>Ga0209589_1009140_pt1 | contig 15111 bp, 11 predicted proteins | sample CowpeawhiteBW_FD_187525 | JGI IMG/M metagenome (GOLD analysis project Ga0209589, IMG submission 187525) | Root nodule microbial communities of legume samples collected from California USA - Cow pea white BW (SPAdes) (version 2) | ecosystem: Host-associated > Plants > Roots > Nodule | place: USA... | reverse complement strand
TATATATATATATATATATATATATAAAACCCTAAAAACTACATGTGTCTTTCCTAACATAAATAATGTCCTAACTACATCTTCCATTCCTATCAACAAACAGGCTTTGAATGATTATGCAAAAATGATAAAAACCAATTTTTTTAGAAGTTTAAAAAAAAGTGATAAACTTCAATTAATGTAGGTTTTAAAATTATGTTGTAATAGGTAGATGCTGGTGTTGAAAAACTCATCTACTAATAAAAAGATCACACCTTAGTTGGTAACATAAGAACACTACTAATAGGAGCAAACAAAAAAGAATGTCATTTTCCACCATATGAGGAAACCATTAACCTAATATCTGTTTTCTGTGTAGTGAAATTGGAAACAGACTTTGGTTACATTTAATAGTGCATTCAGAGTTCACATCAAACTTAATTATGTTCAATAAAACCAAGCATTGATGGAAAAGGTACTATCGTTTCCAGTTATGTCCATAGTTAATAGCATTTATGATTTTCTTTGAGTGAGTTTCTTTGTATAATAACATTTACAAAATAATAAAGGAAAATTTAAATATTTTTTCATCAGTTAAAATTAATTTATAATTTTCTATAAAATTATCTAATTTTTTATTTTGGTTTATACATAAATTAATTTCATTTTTTTTGTAAATTATTATAAAAAGTTCGTCCAAAATATATGGTTAGGAAATGATGGGTCTGAACGAGATGATGGAGAATGTTGGGACAGAGTTATATAGTTTTGGTTGATTTGCTACCACATCCTACTCATATCAACTTGCCAATTCTTATTATTACCTCCCATCTTAAATAATCTACCACCTTTTATTATAATTTTTTTCAAAAATACCCTTCTAAATAAATTTGTTTCCATGTATTATTAACAACCGAAAGACGATTTTAGGCATTGCCCTGCAATGTGCAATGTGGATGATGCTATTCCTAAAACAAATTATGAGAATAAAAAGAACCCAACGATCGAAGCAAGATAGATGTTATGTTGCACTGCTAGTAAATGTAATGTTTATCCACCACAGACCAAAGGCTGATTTGTTTAGTTTTTATCGGGGATAAACACAAATAGTCTGGTTACGCTAAAGGTTTTTTGGACAAAATTATGTATGAATGTGGTTTCTTGTTACGCATCTTAGAATATATTTTTTTTTTTGGATTTTTTAGGTTATAAGAATTTTATGTAAAAGGGTGGGTTCTCTATTAATTTTATTTTTTGTTGATAAAAAAATGTATTACATGCGATGTCTATCATAATCACAAGAGATTCTAATTTTGTTTTCTGAATCAATTCAGGATTGATCTTAATTTTTGTATTTGTTGCCTCATGTCGTTACTTTAACTTTGTTTGAAAAAGTCATTTTAAAAGAATAATTTATTTTTTAAAGAATTTAAAATATTTTGCAATGAAATATGTTGTCTAGGTAAGAAATTTTAAAAGAAATTGAAATTTTAAAATTTAATTAGATAAAAAAAAGAATTTTAAATTCTACCTAATAAGTAAGAATTTAAAATTTTGTTATTCTTAAATTCATATTTCAGTCTTTGTAGTCAGGATCGATCTGGGTTAAGTTGATTCGGTTCGACCTACCTGGGTCAATTAGGCTTAACTTGAAGTGGGATTGATCCAACTTTGTGTTGCCATGTTCTTGACCCAATGTCTCAACGCAAACCAACTTGACCAAATATGACCTAATTCTTTTTTACCCGCATGGGCTTAGCCAGATCTAAACCTAATTGAACAAAACTCGACATAGGTCGTGATCCCACCTTGACTTGACTTAACTTGAAAGGGATAGGCTTGGCTAGACCGACCAAGGCCGACTCAACTCGATCAAGTCTGGACCAACTTTGTTCAACATGGACCTAGGCTGACAGGGCTTGACATAGGATGGGGCAGACTTGGCTCAACCTAGTTCAAGGCTGACTCAATTTGACCTAGGCTTAGCTTACCTAGTCTTGATAGAGTTAGGCTTGACCTGGTCTTTATAGTACTAGGACCACCTGAGCCTAAACTAATTTGGCTAAACATGGGCCTACCCTAACTCAAATGAAGGTTGACCCGCCCTAACTCAACTCGACTTGGGTCTAGGCTAGCTCAACTCGACTTAAACTAACTTGACTCAACTTAGCTTGTTTGGACCAACTCAATTTAATCGAGTCTAAACTGACTTGGTTCAACTTAGGTCTAACCAGACTTAGCTAAAACTAGCTTGACATGGTATTGATCGGGCTAGGACCAACCTTGTCTTGATCAATCAAGGATTGACCTGAGCCTAGCCCAATTCGATTGAAAGTGGGTTGATCTCGACTTAGATGAATGTGGACCCACTCCGACTCAACTAAGTGTTGCGTTGTCTTGATTTCGTTGGACCTTAATCAACTTAGTTTGACTTAGACCCTAACTAACTTAGTTTCACTTGAATTCGAGCCAACTCAGCTCGACCAACTTGCCTTAACGTAACATGAAATAACTCTACTTGACCTAGGTGCAATCAATTGAGCTCAATCAAGATTGGGCTTACTTGACTCAAGTTGCATGTAAACTAACTCGACTCGACTTGGCTTAATTTTGACCAAAGACTCGATCTTGGATTAACAAAACCTAGTACTATCTTACATGAGTTTGACCCAACCTAACATTTCATAATCTGAAAAATAATCTTATTTAACAAAAAATGAATTTTTTTTTGCAAAGATAAAAAAAAAAAACTCTTGAAGAATTTTGGAAAAAGATTAATATTGACTATAAAAGATAATTAATATTGATATTTTTAAATTTTGAACAATTGTTTAATATATAAATCATTTTTAAATGTAATGGTAATTAAAATATAATACTTTATCTAAAAGAAATTAAAATTTACTTGTATATATATCCCCAATCCTGCTATCAGTACTCTTTGTTGACACAGTACCATGACTTTTGGGCTTTTATTTTTTGCCGTTCGTCTCTCATAATTAAAATCAAGTGATCTTGGGTTAGTCCAAAATTATACCATTAATTAAGAAATCAATCGTTGATACTGTTATAAAAGTAATATTACCATTACGATACATTTTGTATATTTCGTACAGGTGGTGTTGATGATTTAGGCCACTTTGACAAGTATTTCCAATTTGTAATGCTTGCCACGAATAAATTATACATTCACATTACATTACCCCTTCGCCCACCTTTATTATTATTTTTTTAATTTACACACATCCGACTTTAACTTTTACATCTAGTTTAATTATGTATAGAAGGGTTTAAGGAAAGTTTAATGATATATAAAACGGGTTATAAGAGCTATCCGTCAGTGTAACTCATTCAGTGTGTGACAGAGAATAATTAAAGAATTTAGAAACAAGTCTATTTAGAAGACGGTATTACAAAAGGGAGGTATATATAACAAGTTACTTGATGTTCGAGAAAAAAAAATGGACCCGTAGCGATCCATTAGATTTATTACGAAAAGAGAAAAATGCAAATAGTAAATGGGATTCATTTTGACACGAATAATATAAAGATTTTACTTTAATATTTTTAAATTAAAAAGTTAATTATTTTTAAGTATACAACAATAACAGTTCGTCAATAGTATAAAAATACATATTTGAATAAACTTCATGGAAAAGAATTATTTCATAAATACAATGGTTGTGCAAAAATCCAGATCGTCCAACAGATGTGCCTATGTTACGGATGAACGAGTACATATTGCAAAATGTGCAACCAAATATTGTAGAAAATAATTACCTTTACTAGTTTTATTTCCGACCAACTCAAGTTGTAAATTCATTCTGAGTTTTATGCCGATTTATCTGTCAAACAATTCTTGCGGTTGAAAACCTGTGTCATCTCTCAGTAAAGTTTAGCAAGAATGATTTCAGTTAAACCTTTTTTGCGTTGTTAGTAAGAAAATTAAAGGAAGGGAATTCAATAACCAATAGATGCTAGTCCACCAACAATCTAAACACTGTTTAGTGTTAATGTATTGTGCAAAAACTATTACATAGGCAACCAATAAAAAATGTTACATTTGAGAAAAATACAAGATCATTGATATAATGTAGTTAATAGATCAATAAATAATTGATAAAAAATTATTCCAGGTTGACCAATAATATTGATTTAATTTTTAAGCATACAATTGCCCTAAATTATCAAAAGTGTGTTGCCACCGATAACTTAGCCTCTCTCATTAAGTGGTTTTGTTCCTTAACTAATCGTCATTGTTTTCAACAAGTTTGTTTAACTTTTTATTAGTGGTTTCTGTAAAGGACCTTAGTATTTTTATTTTTATTTTTTGTATAATTCTCTCCTAAATGACAATTGACTAGCAAAAGGCTCCTATTGAGCATGTTGGCGATCTCTTTCACAAATAGAGGGTGATATAATTCTTCGGGGCTACAACCCCTTATTTGCTCACAAATTTCAAGTCACCAGTGTGTCCATAACACGGCAGAGTAAAAAGTTGTGTAAAATAACTTTCATTCCTAAAAGCATTGCCTAACTAGCTACCTCGACTCCTAAGTTGAGAAACTAAGGTAGTAAAAATTGCGATCAATATTGCTACCTATTTTGCGAATCAGATGACGAGCTAGTAATGTTGTGGCCACATGATTTTGTGAGCTCCTTATGACTGACAAATGGAAGAATCCTCCAAGGTCGAATAAACAAAGTTCCACCTAAAAATACAACATGTTATACACTAACTCATGGTAAGAAAAAGAAAAGGAGTCTCCAAATATATATTTTTGAAAATCTAAATGACTAAACCCCGCAAACCCTGATAAGAGCGCCCGCTTGGGTCTTATAACTGAAACCATAAAAACCGAACATGAATCATATTACCTCAGGTTCAAAGGTACAGTTCAGGTGTCAGTTGTTGACTCGAATCATAAGCGTAAGTGACGAATTGCACTATACAGATGGTAGGTCACGGCTAAGGCAGAAATCTCCATGACAAGTAGGTTTAGTTTTGATGAATAAAATATGAACTGGTAGAAAGAGTCATAGGTGAGGCTAACCGAACCGATTTTTATATATATCATATAAAAAAGCAAAATGACACCAGCTAAGAAAGCTCCAGCAATTCTATTAAAAATTGAGAGAGTTGAAGAAAGTTGCGGCTGATAAAGAGGGAGATGAGGAGATAACGGACGAAAACCAGATGTGTTTGTCTCGCTCCTCTTACTTGGGACGTCACTCATGCAACGTTTATGACCAATCATTCCCAACGTGCCAGCTTCCATACTTCTCGCAAAACTTCTAGCAATCACAGTATTGGCTCCCTTATGAATGAAAATGTCATCAGCCAAATAGATTCAACTCAATGATAGATAACTTACAGTGTAGGAACTCACCGATAGTATTCGGTTGTGTGAAGCACAAACTCTGGTGCCATATCTAGCTCCAGACAGCACAGTGGTGTCCAGCCCCGAAGCTTTGTACATCTGACATAAAAGAACAATTCAACAGGAATGAGAAGCTAAATTAATGATTAATTTGCAAATCATATTGTCAGGCAAAATGGTATGCAACTGTTCAGCTTTTTTGTATTTGGGAAAAAACAAAGAAAATTATATTTAGGGCAAGATTAGACTCAGCATTTACATTGGCAAGTACGCCTTCCGCGTTCCTCAAAGTAAGAGGTACTAGTAACATTAAACCTAAAGACAACAAACAGTTCCCGGCTCCATTTGTCCTAGTCAAAGTATCAAGTTTTGCAATGCTAGCAATAGGAAATCATTGTAACTAATCCAAATAAGAAGACCCCGATAGTTGACACGTACATAGAAAAAAGGTTTGGAAATATCACGTATATCATATCACATGGGTTTCAGTCACTTAAATTCAAAGTAGAATGCTTAAGTTTAGATAGTCTAGAATGTCTAGCCCTGTTGAGGGGAAAAAATTTCTCCTTCCTTTTCTAGCTCTTAATTTCCTAAAAAATACAGCTTGATATTTAATGGCAACAATGTAATCTGAATACCACCACCAATAGAACAAAAAAAATACAATTTTTCCATAAAAATCAACATAAAAAGAAATCACAACCAAGTAGGTATCATGTACATGATTTAGCAAAAGATTATTTTGTCAATGACAGCAACAATCATAGTTATCAATCCACATAGCAGGGTATTGAGATAGTGGGTAGCAGGAAACTGCTACAACAAAGTTATCAATAATAGGCATAAAGAATCATATAATCATATTATACGTATAAAAATGCTCAAGAAATTTAAATGCTAAAAAATTTAAGATATAAGAAATTAGTTGAAAAGCAGAAGAGAACATTAACAACTAAAAACAATGAGGAAAGACATGTGAATTCCCACAGTCAAAATCTTGGAAATAGAATAAAGTGTCACTGAGCACTGTCACAAAGAACAACACATTGCTTCAGACGTCAGGGTTGGCAGAAAGCCAGCAAACAGTGTCAGTGGGTTGTTCACTCAGCCAAAGGGCTAATAAGATTCAAAGAGAACTAGGGTTTCACTTTGGACCGGTTGATTCAGTTAGTGGGATCGCTAAATGACACAGCTATGAATGACAAGAGGAGTTTTTCATCCCGTTTACAAGTTGCATCCACTATTAATGCCCTGAAAAGTTGAAAACATTATTTCAGCCATGATAGTAAGAGTCCAGTGATATTTCAGACACAGCAAGTTCGAATTAGTGCAAATTTCAGAAATAAAAAAACTAGTTATAACTACTCTCACAATATTTCAAAATTTGCCAAACCTCCCAAACAGTTTCATTGGTAACCAGGACTAGTTAGTTAACAACTAGCTCTATTCTAACTACAGCATACTACCATTTCACGGCCAGAACCAACTAGTCTTGTAAACAACTTCAGATCGTTTCAGCAACAAAGAACGAAGAAAAAAAGGGGGCAAAATTATCACACTTAATCAGATTAGTCAAATAAAAGTTGCATCAGCAACGACAGCTTCCCTCTTCCCTCGGCCTAGAGGGAGCAAAACCCAGATATACAAAACAAATGTAACTTAACGCAAGCAATGTCAAGTTAAAAGTACACAAAAAAAAAACATAATTCACTCCATCAAGAGTGGTCAGAATTCAAAATCTCAATAACAGTGACGGAAAAAAAACCGAGATATACGCATACCAACGAATTGATCGCATTAGAATCACAGCCAAGCTTATTTGCAAGAACATTGGGAAGACCAGTCAAGTTTCCGCCAGAAGCGTTTTCCTTCGCTGAAACGACATTAGCATCAAAGGAATGAAAAATCAGAAAAAGAAAACTAAACTCAGGCACCAGCGAGTACAAACAAAATTAAGGTCGCAGAGGAACAGGAATCACGAGATTCATCGAAATCAATGAAACGCGAGTTAAGAAAATGAAGCGGTGATGAGCTGCTTTCTATGTTTGCCGTTATTAATAAGAGAATAGACATGTTTGCGTTAATTGAAGGTGCGTGGTGATAGGAGCGGAAACAAAAAGGGAATGTGAAGGATGGATGAAAATAAGAGGCATTGAATAAGGAAATAGAAAGAGGAAAGTGAGAGAGAAGGTAGTTACCGAGAGGCGTGGAGGAGGTGTTGCGGTGGAAGAGATCGGTGAGGGGAGAGAGAGCTCCGATCTGATTGTGAGGGAGGCGATGGACGGCGCCGGAGAGGGAAGGGAAGGTTCTGGAAAGTGAAGAAGCGGAAGAAGAGAGAACCTTAGACTTCGTAGATCGGAGGACCCAAGACATCGTGCTCTGCTGATGAACTCTCGAAGATTGAAGGAACCAGGATTCGAGAGAAGAGAAATTGACTAGTGTGGAGTGGGAATTTGGGGGAGTGTGGAGACACAAAGCGTGAACTAGGGCTATGTGACACGTCACCGTTCTCCAGTACTTTAGATTGAAAATGCCATTGTTTGGTTGTCACTTTTGGTAATAAAGTTAGGGAAATGCTCATGTGACTAATTAAGTATAATTAACATATATAAAATTTGTAATTAGGTGTTATTAAATAAATTTAAACTTTGATAATAATTAAAATGTAGTTTTATTTTATTTAAAGAATTAATAATTAATAATTTATTTAATTTATAAAAGTAAAAATTAAAATAATTAAATGAAAAATAATGGTAATGTTATTGTAATATAATAAAATTATAATTCTGTTTTGGTTTAAAGAAATGTAATATAATAATATTTAAATTAAATTTAGAATTCTATGTAATAACTTTTGTAATAAAATTAAGGGTTAAATATGATTTTGGTCCTTCAATTTTCACAAAAAAATTCGAATTATAAAATTAATAATTAATAAAATTAATTAAAATTAAGGGTTAAAATGTAGTTTTATTTTATTTAAAGAATTAATAATTAATAATTTATTTAATTTATAAAAGTAAAAATTAAAATAATTAAATGAAAAATAATGGTAATGTTATTGTAATATAATAAAATTATAATTCTGTTTTGGTTTAAAGAAATGTAATATAATAATATTTAAATTAAATTTAGAATTCTATGTAATAACTTTTGTAATAAAATTAAGGGTTAAATATGTTTTTGGTCCTTCAATTTTCACAAAAAATTCGAATTAGTACATCTTCGAAACTTTAGTCCAATCTAGTCTCCCAACTTCATAACTGTGTGAATTTAGTCATTTCAAACAAATTTTGTTAAGTTGATTTAACGTTTCAAACGCATCTCATGATAGCATTTGAGATGCTTACACCATGTGACACATTTTTGCTTCAATATTAGCTAAGAAACTATCATAAAACACATTTGAAACGTCAAATAAATTTAACAAAATTTAGGTTCAAAAGACTAAATCCATGCAATTTTGAAGTTGAAGGACTAAATTTGGCCAAAGTTTCAAAGAGAAACTAGTTTCAATTTTCACTAAAAATTGAAGGATAAAAACATATTTAAACCTCAAATTAATTAATACAATATTATATTAAATAATAAAAAATCTTTAAAAAAATTTATTACTTATTTGAAAATAAAATATAGTTAATCTTTGGATGATATTAAATTTTATTATTTAATTATTTTAATGGTACAACTATGTTAAAATTATTTTATTATTTACTTTTTTTTGTTGTATATCAAATAAATTATAAATAAAAGTTGTATAACATTTATAGATATTTTTGTCATTCAAATAAAATAAAACTATGTTAATGATTATTAAAGTTAAAATTATTTTAATGTCACATTTAATTATCAATTTTTGTAAAATTAAATGCATATTAATTATTATTAACGAGTGTTCTAACATGACCCAAAAATTTATGAAGAAAGTAATTTATTTAATTATGGGAATATCAATTAAAAAATAATATTAAACTACCCAAAAGAAGAAAAAAAAATGTTTTGATAATGTAGTAATTGTGATTGATTTCTAAAATGTTATCATCATTAATTAGTATTAGTTTAAAGGTTAAATCATTCAAGAGTTTCTCATATTTGTAACGAATTGTCAAGTAGGTCCCCCTAGTTTCATTTGACTCAATTGGGTCTCCAATTTTGAAAAACAACAACAATTAAGTCATAACCGTTAACGGTCGTCAATGACTATTAAATGAACAGTGATTGGGCATGCTGAGGTGTTGTTTTTCACTGACGTGGCTCGATCAGAATTAATTAATAATTAAGTGTTAAAAATTATATTTGAAAAATGAATAATAGAAAAGGACGAGAATACGAGAGGACTTTGTGTTTTGAAATTGATTTGGGGGAAACCATCGAGCTAGGGTTCTTGCGCGAAGAGAAGCGAAGCGAAGTGAAGAGAATAGAAGGGGAAGAAGTTGTTGGAATGGAATTGCACTGGAGGTTTTCCATCATCTGAATCGCGATTTGCTTTAAATAGAAGGGCAGAAGGTGAGTTTCTCTTTATAGCATTTGGGGATTTGGGAATAAATTTTTCGGTGCATGTTCTGATGTTTGTTGTTTGGGGAACCAGAGTATTGATTGTGGTTTGTCGGTGTTTACATATGCTTTTTTTTGCCCACCATGTGTAAATGGTTTTGTGTTGTGGTCCCCCATGTTTAAAGTGCTATTGTAGTGTCTTTTTCAGTGTATTCTGTATTTAATATATGTTTCATATTTTTTTGTCGGTATATGATTAATATATAGGTTTATGTATCTATTTGTATACGTGTTTACATGATGGACGAGGAATTTGAGGTGATTTTTCACCATGGAGGTAAATTCATAAGTGATGGGAAGTTGCGGTACGAATATGGGGAAAGTACTAGGTTATCGTTTGACCCAGACATGTGGATCTACTTTGTTGTTTTAAGCATGATAAAAGGGCTCGGGTATGTTGGAGAAAATAAATTATGGTTCTCAGTTGGAGGTTCTTCAGTATTGGATGACAGACTACAGCTTCTGTGTGATGACAGTGGTGCGTTACATATGGTTAATATCGCAAGACTGAATGGTGAAGTTCATTTAGAACACTCATTGTCTAAACCCCAAGTCATTGAAATGTTGGAGTATTATCCAGATGAACCTGACACACAAGAGGAGGGTGAACCTCAAGCTGAGAATCAGTGTGTTCCTATTGTAGTAAATGGTATTGAATGTGAAGGTGAATGTGATGTTGAGATAAGGGAAGTGGGAACTAAGGCTGATATTGGTGTTGTTTTATGTGACGGTTTGCAGTGTGAAGCTGAAGGTGAGGGTGAGATTAGGGATGATGAAGTTCAATGTGAAGTTGAAGGTGATGGTGAGATGAGGGAGGATGGAGTTCATTGTGAAGTTGAAGGTGATGGTGAATTAAGGGATGTTGAAGGGAACTATGAAGCTGAAGCTGAGGGTGAGATGAGGGAGGATGGAGTTCAGTGTGAAGTTGAAGCTGAGGGTGAATTAAGGTATGTTGAAGTGAACTGTGAAGGTGAAGTTGGGGGTGAATTAAGGGATGTTGAAGTTACCTGTGAAGTTGAAGAAGATGTGGGGCAGACTGAGATAAAAGAAGATGGTGATGTTCATAGTTGGACTAAGTCTAGACCAAATGATAGCATGGATGAGAGTATTGACAACCTACTAGATGTTAGTGTTGATTGTGATATTGATGATGAACTACGTAATAAGGAGTGGTCTGGTAATGTAGAAGTTGAGGTTGAATCTGATTCCTGTGGACAATCAACTACCTTTGGGCCATAAGTGAACCAAGTCTATGACATTGACGTGGAGGATGATGTGGGGGGGTTGTCGGATAATGAATGGATATCTGATGAATATATGAGTGATGTAGTAGATAGTGATGAAGAGGGGTATGGAATTTTGGGACTTTTACAATGCCCAAGACAATGGTTGATTACAAATGGGATGTGGGGACCTATTTCACTAAAAAGGAGGAACTTTTAGAAGCTATCAAATGCTATGCACTTGAAAATGGGAGAAACATAAAGTTTGTTAAGAATGACAAAAGACGAGTGAGATTAAGATGTATAGGTGGGAAAGGAAAATGCCCATGGACAGCATATTGTGGTTACATGAAAGCTATTAAAATCTGGCAGTTGCAAAAAATTGTAGATAACCACACATGCAGTAGGGAATTCAACCTACGTGTACTTAGTTCAAAGTGGTTGAGTAAGAAACTGGAAAAAATAGTTAGGGAAAACCCAAGAGTAAAAGGAACTGAAATCCGTGAAAAAATTAGTAGAAAATGGAATGTTGGTATCTCAAGGTGTATGGCTTATAGGGCCAAAGCAATTGCAGCAAAAAATGTTGAAGGGTCCTTTAAAGAACAATACAAAAAGATATATGATTACGCGTATGAGCTTCTAGCAAGAAATCCAGGATCAACAGTGAAAGTTAATGTTGAGGAGAATGAAAGGGAACCAATATTCAAGAGGTTTTACGCATGTTTGAAAGCATACAAAGACAATTTCATTTCATGCAGACCTATAATTGGATTGGATGGGGCTTTCTTGAAAGGGAAATACAGAGGAGAGTTGTTAACAACCATTGGTTGAGATGCTAATGACCAAATGTTGCCTATTGCATATGCAGTAGTGGAGGTTGAGAATAAGGATTCCTAGTCCTGGTTTTTAGAGCTACTTATTGAGGACCTTGGTGGACCTGCAGTGTGTGCATCCTATACATCTATATCTGATCGACAAAAGGTACATTCAAATTCAAGCTCTTTTCCCATATTTATTTGATAAGAAAAATTTTAACCTATTTTTTTATTTATGATATTGTCAGGGCCTGCTACCAGCCATACAAGAACTTCTGCCTGGAGTTGATCAACGTTTCTGTGTAAGGCACTTGTATGTCAATTTCAGAAAGAAATTCCCAGCCAAAAGTCTAAGACGTCTTATGTGGAGAGCAGCTGCAGCCACACACCCACAAGCATGAGAAAGGGAGATGAGGAATATAAAAGATGTGAATGAAGATGCATTTAAGCATCTGATTGCAATCCCACCCAGGTAATACAATTTCCATTGCATTGTTTTCAATGGTCAGTAATTTTATTTCCAACCAAATAGGAGTGTATACTATCATAATTCGAATATTTATGTTGTACTTAGATATTGGTCCAGATCAAGATTTACCACAAAGGCTCAATCTGATACCTTGGTAAACAATATGTCTGAGGCCTTCAATAATGTATTGCTGCATACAAAGACTAAGCCTGTGATAAGCATGTTGGAGGATATTCGGGTATACTTGATGAGAAGGTGGGCAAAAAACAGAATGAATATACAATCAATATCAGGATCTATTTGTCCTAGAATTATGAGCATATTTGAGAAGGTGTCAGAATTAACAAAGTATTGGATTCCTAGGTAAGGATTTCATTTTGTTTAATTTGAAAAAATGAAACTTGTTTAATTGTTGGTGTTCTATGTGTCATTGCAGCTGGTCAGCAGAGAAATTATTTGAAGTTAGGCACATCTCGCAATTAGGGGAGAAGTTTGTTGTCAATATAGATGAACAATCGTGCACATGCAAGAAATGGAGTATAAGTGGTATTCCCTACTGCCATTCACTGTTTGCAATGAAGTTTCTAAACCTCAATGGAGAAGACTTCATCCCAGCAGTCTTTAGGAAGTCCACTTATGAAGAGATATACACTTCCATAATATTTCCTATCAATGGTCAGACTTTATGGGAGACAACTCCATACCCTGTTGTCTTACCCCCCCTCGAAGAGAATTTTACCAGGCAGACCGAAGAAACAAAGAAGATTAGAGCAATGGGAGATCAGAAGAGATGAAACAAGACTGAGAAAAGGTGGTTTACGTAAAACATGTCGTATCTGTAAGCAAATTGGGCACAATAGAAGGGCTTGTCCGAAAGCAATTGAAATTCATCTGGCTCAATTAAGGGAAGCCCATCAGCAACATCCAACTGAAGGATCCCAATAGCCAACACCCACTGATGCATCTGAACAGCAAACTCAACCATCTCAGCACCCACCTCCACCCCAACCATCTCAGCACACACCTCCACTCCAACCATCCCACCAGCCAATACCAACTCAACCATCCCACCAGCCACCTCCACCTCTATCATCCCACCAACCACCTCCACCCCAACCATCCCACCAGCCACCTCCACCTCAACCATCCCAACAGCCAACTCCAACTCGACCATCCCACCAGCCATCACGAGGTGCATTAAATGCCAGAGTGAAACTGAATGCTAGAAGGGGTCGAATGCCATGAAGCTGCATGTGTTGGTTTTTTTTTTGTGATCTCATTTTGTAACAGCTGTGAACCTTTAAGGTCACTTTGGAACTTTTTTAATTTCTTTCATTGCATGAAGACATCTTTTAATATTGCTAATGAGTGGCTGGACCATCACTTTTGTTTTGTATTTTAATATTGTTACTCAGTGGCTGGACCACTTTTGTGATGTACTTTTTGTGAATTCAAGACCTTTTGATATGTAATCTATTATGAATTACAAGTCTCATGCTTTTCATTAATTGTATGTAGAATCAGATTTAAAATTAGCATATGTGGATACACTTAAAACTGTAAATGGAAATAACTTCCAAATTCATTGATACTCAAATATAAATACAGTACATGGAAATAAACATTCTAAACAACTAATTATAACCACTAAAGGACACTGCAACAACTAATCATGCATTCTTTATCAGCATTGATAGCACAGTTACATTAACCACACAAACAAAGATAATCATCCCAATCAACACCTTCATCCATTTCTCAAATATGGCAACTGATTTCTCCAAGTTAGTAATCGTTTTCCTATCACCATCACTTTCTTCAGTCTTCACCAAAATTTCACCCCTTCCTTCACAATTCTCACTGTTACCAATCTCTTTAATGGCATCTTCAATCCACCATTTAAAGTAATTGCATCTACCATCTTCACTTCCACTCTGCGACAAAATTACAAAACCGGTTATCCTATATACCATTTAAAAACACAAAAAACATACCTTCAACCTCTCTCACCTTATATTTTGAACAACCCCAAAATTGTTTCCCCCTATTCTTTGTTGTTTTCGCAGTTCTTAAAACTGATTTCTCTCCATAGTAGCAAATGGGTAGTGAACCAAAACTCCTCGATCCTCCAGCACCACGTGAAGATAAACTAGGTTTCTTCTTCCCCCAACCATTACACGTGCAAGAGGAACAAGAATGGCAAAGCGACATTTGAAGATGAAGAAATAAATGTACCAATTGAAAGAAGATCACTACAAGGAAGATGAGTTCAGCGGAGAAGATGTTGAGGAGAAGATGAATCCATTTAGGGTTTCAATCAATTTATTTCACATTTGACATGTAGGCTACAAAGAATTTTTAATACCACTGACACGTATCCGTTTTACTTTTCCACTTCATCATCTGAAAACGCCGTTTACGCAACTTTAACGGTTATGGCTGAATTGTTGCTGTTTTCAAAATTGGAGACTCAATTGAGTAAAATGAAAATTGGGAAACCTACTTGAGAATTCTATGAGGACCTCTGGAATGATTTAACCTAATTTAAAAGATGTATTGAATAGATGTACATTAAATAAACCATCATCCACAATTACAATAGAAGGCTTACACGATAAAATTATATATATATATATATATATATATATATATATATATATATATATATATATATATATATATATAAAAGA